>Ga0154005_100553_pt1 | contig 13990 bp, 15 predicted proteins | sample TSFL089MetaG_FD_104698 | JGI IMG/M metagenome (GOLD analysis project Ga0154005, IMG submission 104698) | Attine ant fungus gardens microbial communities from Florida, USA - TSFL089 MetaG | ecosystem: Host-associated > Fungi > Mycelium > Unclassified | place: USA: Florida, Lake Talquin State...
AACGGCTCTGGCACCCGGAAGATATCGCCATAGATCGCATTGAAGCGATGCGCAATATCGCGGCTCAGCTCCAGGTGCTGCTTCTGATCTTCACCGACCGGCACCTGATTGGTCTGATAGAGCAGAATGTCCGCCGCCATCAGCACCGGGTAGTCGAACAGACCGGCATTGATGTTCTCTTCGTAACGCGCTGATTTGTCCTTGAACTGCGTCATACGGCTCAGTTCACCGAAATAGGCGTAGCAGTTCAGGATCCAGCTCAGCTGCGTGTGCTCTGGCACATGCGACTGAACAAAGATGGTGCTTTTTTGCGGGTCGATACCACAGGCCAGATAGAGCGCCAGCGTATCCAGCGTCGCTTTACGCAGTGCAGCAGGATCCTGACGCACGGTGATCGCGTGCAGATCAACAATGCAGTAAATGCAGTGGAAATCATCCTGCATCTGCACCCACTGACGCAGCGCTCCCATATAGTTGCCAATGGTCAGTTCGCCGGACGGCTGTGCGCCGCTGAAAACGATGGGTTTCATACTTAAGTCCTGATATTTACAGCCCCAGTGTGGGCAAAAGTTCGTCGAAAGAGTCGAGGGTTAAATCGGGCTGGCTGGTGGCAATCGGCTCGCCATAGTTATAGCCAAAGGTCATACCGACATTAGGTACGCCTGCCGCCTGCGCCGCCTGGATATCATTGCGAGAGTCGCCAACAAACAGCAACTCGTTCGGCAGTACGCCGAAGGTGCCCAGCACCATGAAGATCGCTGCAGGGTGCGGTTTTTTAACCGGCACATCGTCGCCACCGATAATCAGCGAAAACGCATCGGCAATGCCAAGCGATTCAAGCAGCGGTGCCACAAACGGCGTCGGCTTGTTGGTCACAATCGCCATCGGCAGCCCGGAAGCTTTTAAGGCATCCAGCGTCTGCTTCACCTGTGGGAACAGCGTGCTGCCCGCATCCACGGTGTCGGCGTAGTGGCGGTCAAACAGCGCGCGTGCATCACGCTGCTCTTCCGGCTGCGGCTCACGGCCCAGCGCGAAGGTCAGCGCACGGGCCATCATGATATCGGCACCGTTGCCAATCCAGGTTGAGACACGCTCAAGGCCCGCCTGCGGCAGGCGGAGATCGTTCAGCGTGCGGTCGATCGCATCGGCAAGGCCTGGCGCGCTATCCACCAGCGTGCCATCGAGATCAAACGCCAGCGCACGAATATCAGTGAAATGAGCCATTGGCTTTCTCCAGTTCGTTGCGCATATCGTCGATCACTTTTTTATAGTCAGGATGACCGAAGATGGCAGAACCCGCGACAAACATATCTGCACCGGCAGCCGCAATCTCGCGGATATTGTCGATCTTCACGCCGCCATCCACTTCAAGACGAATGTTGTAGCCGCTCTGATCGATACGTCTGCGCGCTTCACGCAGTTTATCCAGGGTGCCGGGAATAAATGACTGACCGCCAAAACCAGGGTTCACGGACATCAGCAGAATGATATCCAGCTTATCCATGACGTAATCGAGGTAGCTCAGCGGGGTCGCCGGATTAAACACCATACCCGCTTTACAGCCGTGCTCTTTGATCAGTTGCAGGGTGCGGTCAACATGTTCGCTGGCTTCGGGATGAAAGGTAATATAGGTGGCACCGGCTTTGGCAAACTCCGGGATCAGCGCATCCACCGGCTTCACCATCAGATGCACATCGATGGGGGCGGTGATGCCATAGTCGCGCAGTGCTTTCAGCACCATCGGACCCATGGTCAGATTAGGGACGTAGTGGTTGTCCATTACGTCGAAGTGAACCACGTCACCTCCGGCCGCCAGCGCTTTGGCTGTGTCTTCGCCCAGGCGGGCAAAGTCCGCCGACAGGATTGAAGGGGCCAGCAAATATTGTTTCATCCGATTCTCCCACTGTTGTGCGCCAGCACTTAGGCTGGCGTAATGCGTTGGTCGCGGACGAAACAGACTAGCGATAAAGTGCCAGCAGTTCGTCTACCTTGGTGCGACCGGCTATGCTCCGGCTGATAGAACGCCGGGCTTTGACCACATGTAACACTGCATCCTGATACCATAAACGCGTCAGTGCAGTGTCGTGGTTAGAAATCAGTACCGGAATCCGGTGCTCCGACGCAGCCAGCTGTGCCGCTAACGCCGCCAGATTCTCCTGCTCATGCAGGCTGAAGCTGTTGGTATGATAAGCCGTAAAATTGGCCGTGGCCGACAGCGGTGCATAAGGCGGATCGCAATAGACCACCGAGCCTTTACCGGCACTGGTCAGGGTAACATCGTACGATTCACAGACAAACGTCGCTTTTTGCGCGCGCTCGGCAAACCATAACAGTTCGGCTTCCGGAAAGTAGGGTTTGCGATAGCGGCCAAACGGCACGTTGAACTCACCACGCAGGTTATAGCGGCAGAGGCCGTTGTAACAGTGACGGTTCAGATAGAGGAACAGCAGCGCGCGCTGGTAGGCGTCGGTGCTGGTGTTAAATTCGGTACGCCGCTGGTAATAACAGATTTCGTTGTTACCTTCCGGCGTAAACAGCAGTTGCGCGTCACGGATGAAATCTGCCGTGCGCGTTTTGACAATGTTGTAGAGATTAATCAGGTCACTGTTGATATCAGCCAGATGGTAGCGATCAAATTCAGTGTTCAGAAACACCGAGCCCGCGCCAACAAATGGCTCGACCAGACAGTCGCCTTGCGGCAGATGACGATGGATCTCTTCTACTAAGGGAAATTTTCCCCCTGCCCATTTCAGGAAAGCGCGATTTTTTTTCATGCTGTCGTGGTTATTACATCTTATTGTGAGGCTGTGGCTGGACCGACAGCAGATCTGCGCTTAAAACGGGGCCAGAGCCTGGCCCCACATCCGCTATTGGCTGGCTTCTTTCTTCACCTGGCTGACGGGTTTTACCCACGGGTTCTTCGCACGCACGTCTGCAGGCAGCGATGCTACAGCGCGTTTGGCATCGGCCGGTGTGGCATAGGAGCCACTCACCAGTACGTACCACGACTGACCGTTACGGGTGGTTTTGTAGACGTGATATCCACTCAGATTTTGTTGCTTAGCCCAGGCATTCAGGCTTTCCGGCTTCGATGCACCACTCAGCTGCAGAGTGTAGCTGCCACCTGGCAGTGATTTGCTGGCTGAACTGCTGCCCGCAGCCGTGGTAGCTGGCGCAGAACTCACTGGCGTACGCGCTGGCGTGGTGTGCGTTTTGCTGTCACGGGTTACAGGCTTCGATGCTGTTTTATGCGATGAATCGTGCGCCGGACGAGCAGCGGTATTGGATTTGTTCGGTGTCTGACGGCCTGAAGGTGCCGTAACAGGATTAGCAGCCGTTCCGGCATTGCCGCTGACCGTTGCTGGCGCCGTTGGCAGTGAACTGCCGCCCTGCGTGCCCATCGCGGCACTGTCAACCTGCTGCTGCTGATTAGTCAGCGCGCTGTTCAGGTCGCCCGGCAGCGTGACACGCTGCTGGTTCGCGGGCGCATCAACCGGGGCGGCCTGCGTAGGCGTTGAAGCCACAGGCGGCATCGAGATGTCGCGCTGCGGATTAGAGGCAGCATCACCGCTGGTCGCCGCGTTATTTTCGCTGGTGGCGGGGGTAGTCTGCGCATCTGACGGAGGCGTCTGACCGCCGGACATTGAAGAAGAGCCGCCCAGGTCAATGTTCTTCTCGCTGCCGGAACCGCCATTGGTGGCAGGGGTTGTGCCCGCCGTGGCCGGTTTTTTCTCATCAGGGCCATTCAGCGCCGAACCAATTCCCAGTACCAGTAACAGCAGAACCAGGATCCCGACGCCCATCATGATACGCTGGCGCGATACCGGTGTTTTGGCCGCAGTAGAGGACTTACGAGGGCGCGAGGGACGGCGGTCGCTGGCGTCAGGCTTTAACTCGTCTTCCGGTTTAAACTCATCCATTTTGGCTCCTCCGTAAAGCGGCATTCCGCACTGCGCACCCTGCGCGCCGCGTCACCACTCAACTGCTTAATCTCAGGGTTGCTGACAATCGTTAATTGCAGCCAGCACCATATCATGTGCCACGCCACCACGCACTTCAGAGCGGCCAATTGACAGCGGGAGTATCAGCCGCAGTTCGCCCGCCAGAACTTTTTTATCGCGCATCATGTGCGGCAGATACATCTCTGCATTCATTGCCTGCGGCCCATGCACCGGTAAACCAGCACGCCTGAACAGGGCAATAATGCGGTCGGTCTCTTCCGCCCGGAACTGTCCCAGACGTTCAGCCGTGCGTGCTGCCATTACCATGCCCGCCGCAATCGCTTCACCGTGCAGCCAGTTGCCGTAGCCCATGTGTGCTTCAATCGCATGACCAAAAGTATGGCCCAGATTAAGCAACGCCCGCTGACCGTTTTCACGCTCATCGGCCGCCACGACTTCAGCCTTCAGTTCACAACAGCGACGAATGCAGTACGCCAGCGCCTGTTCATCCAGCGCCAGCAGAGCATCAAGATTCTGCTCCAGCCACTGGAAAAACGCACCGTCGAGGATAATGCCGTACTTAATGACTTCCGCTAAGCCAGACGCCAGCTCACGCGCAGGCAGCGTCTTCAGACAGGCCGTATCAATCACCACTGACGCGGGTTGATAAAACGCGCCGATCATGTTTTTGCCCAGCGGATGGTTAACGGCCGTTTTGCCGCCAACTGAAGAATCAACCTGCGACAGTAAGGTGGTCGGTACCTGGATAAAGCGTACGCCACGCTGATAACTGGCCGCAGCAAAACCGGTAAGATCGCCAATGACGCCGCCGCCTAAGGCGACAAGCGTCGTATCACGACCGTGCGGCTTTTGCAGGAGCGCGGTAAAGACCTGATCCATCACGGCCAGCGTCTTATATTGCTCGCCGTCGGGTAAGATCACCTGATCCACTTTTACACCTGCCGCTGTCAGCCGCGCTGTCAGCTGGTCAAGATAGAGCGGAGCCAGCGTCTGGTTTGTCACCACCATGGCGTTTTCGCCCGCGGTCAGCGGCCAAAAAGAAGCCGGATCGTTAAACAGTCCGGCGGCGATAGTGATGGGGTAACTGCGTTCCCCCAGTGAGACGGTGATCTTCTCCATGATGCCCGATACCTGTTAAAAAGCCTTCGAACGTTGGATCAACTTTTTTCCAACATGTGGATAATCTGATTCGCCACCACTTTTGCACTCTGATCATCTGTGCGGATGGTGACATCGGCGATCTCTTCGTATAGCGGGTTGCGTTCGCCAGCCAGCGCTTCAAGCACTTCGCGCGGCGGTGAATCCACCTGCAGCAACGGACGTTTTTTGTCACGTTGGGTGCGCGCCAGTTGCTTCTCGATGGTGGTTTCAAGATAAACCACAACACCGCGGGCGGAGAGACGATTACGCGTTTCCCGGGATTTGACGGAACCACCGCCTGTCGCCAGGACGATGCCTTGCTTCTCGGTCAGTTCGTTAATGATTTTTTCTTCGCGATCGCGAAAGCCAGCTTCGCCTTCGACATCAAAAACCCAGCCCACATCCGCTCCGGTGCGTCGCTCAATTTCCTGATCGGAATCGAAGAACTCCATGTTGAGTTGCTGAGCCAACTGACGGCCAATAGTGCTTTTGCCGGCACCCATCGGCCCAACCAGAAAGATATTGCGTTTCTCTGCCATTTTGTCGGTATTACTAAGAATTCGTTAATGATACCCCGCGTTCAGCATTTGCTGGCGGGACAGGAACTGAGACCTCATGAGCGTTAGCAAGAGTCAGATGAAAAATTATCTCAACACTCAAGGCTGTTTGGCAACCGATTATATTGCCTTCAGCACATCCATTTCTGAATTGGCCTGTGTTCGCGAAACTGTAACGCGCCAGCGCTGCGTCTTTACAACGCTGCTTACAGAGGAGTTTTCTGATCTGTTTGCCGGGATTTACCCTGCATAGACGGTTACACTGTATTGAAAATCGCTAAACCTTGTAAGCTAATTCCTCTCCTGCGTCAACGCAGATGGCCTTAAGGGACGCATTTTCCGTTTTATCCAGCCGTAAGCGCTGCTTCCCTGACCAATCGCGGCGTTATGAAGATCACCAGCTCTCTTTTTTTGCGCTGCTCCGATTGCTGATGAAACAACCCGCCAATCAGCGGCACATTTCCCAGCAGTGGCACTTTATTCTCTCCGTGACTGCGCTGCTGCTGAAAGATACCCCCTAACGCCAGTGTTTGCCCGTCACTGACCGTGACCTGCGTCTCAATTTCCTGTTTATCAATGGATAATATGTCACTGTCGCCGGTTCTGATGCTGCGACCCGGCATGTTCTGACTGATATGGATCTTCAGCTGGATGCGGCCATTCCCGGAAATCGTCGGTGTCACCTCCATGCCCAGCACCGCTTCTTTAAACTCAATACTGGTGGCACCGCTGTTTCCCGCCGACACTTCATAAGGTATCTCCGTGCCCTGCTTAATCGACGCGGTCTGCTGATGTGAGGTAAAAAGGCGCGGACTGGCGATGATTTCAATCTGGTTCTCCTGCTCCAGCGCACTTAATTCCAGATCCAGAAGCTGACCGCCGATGCGCGCCAGCGCCATACCCACGCTGATGCCGGGTGAACTCACCGCCAGCGGAATATCCAGCCGGGGATGATGCAGGATGTCTGTCACGGCGGCGTCACCCGCCTGCAATCCCCACTTCACGCCCAGCTCCTGCAGATGCTCTTCGCTGATGGTGACGATATGCGCCGATAGCTCGATTTGCTCCAGTGGCAGGTCCAGCGCCCGTATCCAGCGTTCCGTCTCTTTCAACGCTGCCGCCGTATCGCGCAGTAACAGGGCGTTGGTGCGTTTGTCGACCGTCACGCTGCCGCGCGGTGTCATCAGCGACTGCCGCTCACTTAGCAGACTGGCATGCACCTCGCTGGCGCTGGCATAGCGCAATATCACGGCGCGCTGCTGCAAAGGCGTCTGCTGCAACTTTTCCTGCTGCTCCGCTTCCCGTGCCTGCTGCTGAGCCTGCTGCCAGCTCTCCGGATAGACCAGCAGCACATTATCCTGTTCTATCAGCGTCAGCTTTGCCATGCGCGCTACCAGGTCCAGCGCCTGATGCCACGGCAGGTTATCAAGCCGCAGCGATAACGACCCTTCCACCTCTGGCGCTATCATCAGGTTGATCTGCTGATAGTCAGCCAGCGCCTGTAAAATGCGCGCTACCGGCGCGTTATCAAATGTCAGGCTGAGAGGCTCCTCATCAGCGGCGTAAACCGGCAGCAGGCAGCTTATGAGCAGCAGCAGAGTAGCTATCCTTTTCATGCGAACGTCCTTTTAAGTAAAACGAAGTCTGTTGTGCAGTGCAGCTATTCGGTACCGCTAAGGAGAGGCTGCGGCGGGTCATATCAGCGAGTTGCCAGGGCGACAGGGGAAATGGCTTGCCTGTGCGGACTGCGACGCTCTCACCCTGCGGGTTTAGCAGCCAGGCATGAAAATCCGTCTCACGGCCAATGATCCCCTGCAGACGCCAGCCGGTAAGCGGCTCCACGAGCGCCTCACAAATCGAACCGGCAACAGGCCGGAACGGATCACGTGCCAGCACACCGCCACAGCACAGCAGTAAAATCAGCAGGCTATGGCGCATCGTCGGGCTCCAGCCAGAGTTGAGCCACCAGATACTGCGGCTGCGCCAGCAGCTGGAAATGCACCGGAAACGTCAGGGAAGCATCGGCAAGCTCGGCAAAAAGTGACTGAAACGCCGGCCACTGCAGATGCAGGGTCAGCGTGCGTGAAGGATAATCCGGCTGCCACTCTTCCAGCTGATGACGCCGTGCCGCCAGCATCGCTTCCACTGCCCGGCCCGATGCACCCGGTGCAGATCTGGCGGTCTGCATCGACTGCAGCTGCGCCTGCAACTGCGCTATATCCGGGTTCTGGCCCCACTGCCGCCGCCGCTGTTCCAGGGTACGGTTCAACTGCAACAGTTTCTGTTGTTCAGCGATCAGCGTCTGCTGCTGTGGCCGCAACCAGAAAACCCATGAGATCAGTAACAGGCTGGCTGAGACGGCAGCGAGCATGCCGTAACGCGGAAGTGCAGCCATCTGCCACCAGCGATCCCACCACTCATTCATCAGTCACCTCCTTCACCTCTGCCCGCAGTGAAAAGCGATAATGACTATCAGCCTGACGCTTAACGCTGCCCTGCCTCACCTGACCAAACAGCGCGACGGTGGTTAACTGCTCACGGAACTGCCGGACCGCCGCCATATCCTGCGCCAGCCCCTCCAGCGTGAGACGATTGTCGCGCTTCTCCAGCCGGGTCAGCCAGGCGGTGTCAGGCAGTAACGCGGGTAAATCGATCCAGAACTGATGCCATGCGGCCAGTTGTAATGCCTTCTGGCGCTGCTTCGCCTGCTGTTTTTGCACTGCCGTGCGCTGTGCCAGTAACGTCTTTTGCTGCGCCAGCTGCGCGTCCAGGTTTTCCAGCGCCTGCTGCTGTACCCTGCCCGTCTGCGCCACCTGCTCACGCGCCTGACAGATGCGCCAGCTTTGCTGCATGACTCCCACCAGAACAGCACTCAGCATCAGTAACAGCACGACAAGGCTCTGTCGCCGCTGCTGTTGCTGACGGCGCTGCCGCCACGGCAACAGATTCACTGCGACCATCATTGATCTCCGTCGCGCAGCGCCAGCCCGGCCGCCAGCGCAAAGGCACCCGGACTTTCCGGTAACGGCGGCTGTTTATAAAGGAACAGATCAAAAGGGGAAAACGCGCGGGCATCAGCGGGCAGCGCAGAATTATCGGCTGAGCACCAGGCAACAGAACGGGCATCGGGGAAGGCCTGCTGCTGCAGTGCCGCAAGCGTGGTAGCTTCGCCGTTGTCAGCCGCGGTATGCACATCGCTCCAGAGCCAGCGGTTATCCTGCTGCAGCACCAGTACCGCACCCTCCTGCAGCGCGGCCTGCCGGGCCAGCCGCCTGAGCGCTTCGGTAGTCAGCTCGAACACCTGCGGCTTTAATCCCGCCTGCAGCAGTGGCGCTGCCCACTGGTCTATAATCTCCAGCCGGGCCGCCGTGACGCAGAGCTGGCCGCTCTGTGTGTCGGCCCGGTAATCCAGTGCCAGCGCAGCAGGCTCCAGCGGAAAGAGACGGCGCGCGGCCGCCTGCACATAGTGCCCCAGCGCAGGCTCATTGAGCGACTGTGCGGGCAGGGGAAGCTGGCGCTGCAGTACCAGCCGGGCGGGCAGCGCGACACGCAGCGAGTAACGACGCGGCAACCGCTGACGCCAGGCCGTTAAGGCTGCCAGTAATTCAGGCGAAGATTGCAGCACGCCGTTTCTTAACGTATCTTGCGGCAGCCGCTGCTGCCACCAGTGGCGTAGCTGCCAGCCATCACGACGAGGCTGGAGGGCCAGGGCACAAATCTGCCTATTCTGAATATCCAGCCCAATTTGCCAGGTATGAAAAGCCATGCGCGCGATCTCCTTATCGTCCGGGAAAGATGGACATATCAAAGCGTCTGGCTTGCCTTTATACTACCGCGCGGTTGTTTATAAACTGCTCAAACGACAAGAGATGGGAAATTCCAGGTGAAGTTCGTAAAGTATTTATTGATCCTTGCAGTGTGTTGCATCCTGTTGGGAGCTGGCTCGATTTATGGTTTATACAAATACATAGAGCCACAGCTGCCCGACGTAAACACGCTGAAAGATGTGCGTCTGCAAACCCCGATGCAGGTTTACAGCGCCGATGGCGATTTAATCGCCCAGTATGGCGAAATGCGCCGTATCCCTTTGACTCTGCAGCAAGTGCCACCTGTGATGGTGAAAGCGTTTATTGCGACCGAAGACAGCCGTTTCTATGAGCACCATGGTGTTGACCCGGTGGGTATTTTCCGTGCGGCCAGCATTGCGCTGGTTTCCGGTCACGCCTCACAGGGTGCCAGTACCATCACTCAGCAGCTGGCCCGTAACTTCTTCCTGAGCCCGGAACGCACTCTGATGCGTAAAATAAAGGAAGCGTTCCTGGCGATCCGCATTGAGCAGTTGCTGAACAAAGATGAAATTCTTGAGCTCTACCTGAATAAGATCTACCTCGGCTACCGTGCTTATGGCGTCGGCGCAGCTTCGCAGGTCTATTTTGGTAAGCCGGTTGACCAGCTGTCGCTGAGTGAGATGGCGATGATTGCCGGTCTGCCAAAAGCGCCGTCCACCTTTAACCCGCTTTATTCACCGAGCCGCGCCCTGTCACGCCGCAACGTGGTACTGGCGCGTATGCTGGATCAGCATTACATCACGCAGCAGCAGTATGACGAGGCACGTAATACGCCGCTGGTGGCGAAGTATCACGGTCCGGAAATCGCCTTCTCTGCTCCCTATCTCAGCGAGATGGTGCGTCAGGAGATGGTGAAACGCTACGGCGACAATGCCTATACCGACGGTTACAAGGTTTACACCACTGTCACCCGCCGTCTGCAGGAAGCCGCTCAGACCTCGGTGCGCAATAACGTCATGGCTTACGATATGCGTCATGGCTATCGCGGCCCGACCAGCGTGCTGTGGAAAGTGGGTGAACCTGCCTGGGATCAGACGAAGATTGAGAAGGCGCTGAAGCCGCTGCCGGTCTATGGACCGTTGCATCCGGCCGTGGTCACAGAAGCACGCAGCGATGAAGCGACCGTGATGCTGAAAGATGGCAGCAATGTGTCGCTGGCACTGGCGGGTGTGCGCTGGGCACGTCCTTATAAGTCTGACACCGTGCAGGGCCCGACGCCGAAAAGCGTGACGCAGGTCCTGCAGGCAGGCCAGCAGATCTGGGTGCGTAAAGTGGGTGACGACTGGTGGCTGGGCCAGGTGCCGGATGTGAACTCGGCGCTGGTCTCGCTGGATCCAAATGATGGTGCGGTGCGCGCGCTGGTGGGCGGTTTCGCCTTTAACCAGAGCATGTTTAACCGTGCGACCCAGGCGCTGCGCCAGGTCGGTTCTAACATTAAGCCTTTCCTCTATACCGCCGCCATGGATCGCGGGCTGACGCTCGCCTCCATCCTTAACGATGTGCCGATTTCACGCTGGGATGCGGGTGCCGGGGCTGACTGGCGTCCGAAGAACTCACCGCCAACGTATGATGGTCCGATTCGTCTGCGTCAGGGACTCGGCCAGTCGAAAAACGTCGTCATGGTACGTGCGATGCGTGCGATGGGCGTAGACTACGCCGCAGAGTATCTGCAGCGCTTTGGTTTCCCGGCTCAGAACATTGTGCACACCGAGTCGCTGGCATTGGGTGCAGCCTCATTCACACCGTTACAGGTGGTACGCGGCTACTCCGTAATGGCGAATGGCGGCTTCCTGGTCGATCCTTACTTCATTACTAAAATTGAGAATGAACAGGGCGGCACCGTATTTGAAGAGAAACCGAAGATCGCCTGTCCACAGTGCAATCTGCCGGTCATCTACGGTGAGACCAAAAAAGCGCTGGCGTTGAATGAAGAGAGCGTCGAGAACGTTGCTGCTTCAAATAACAACCAGAATCAGGCGGTTCCTCAGCCTGAACTGGAGCAGGTTCCTGCGCAGGCACAGCAGGGTGAGCAGCAATATGCGCCGCACGTGATCAATACCCCCCTCACCTTCCTGATTAAGAGCGCGCTGAACAGTAATATCTTTGGCGAACCGGGCTGGATGGGAACCGGCTGGCGTGCCGGGCGTGACCTCAAGCGTAATGATATCGGCGGCAAAACCGGTACCACCAACAGCTCGAAAGACGCCTGGTTCTCGGGTTACGGCCCTGGCGTGGTGACGTCAGTCTGGATCGGTTTTGATGATGCGCGCCGCAATCTGGGCCGCAGCACGCTCTCCGGTGCGATTCCCGAGCAGATTTCGGGCTATGAAGGTGGTGCGAAGAGTGCACAACCGGCATGGGATGAGTACATGAAGAGCGCGCTGGACGGTGTGCCGGTACAGCCGTTAACCCCGCCGGATGGCGTGATCACAGTGACTATCGACCGCAGCACCGGCAAGCTGGCCAATGGCGGGGGCAACGCTCGTCAGGAGTACTTCATCAATGGCACCCAGCCAACCGAATATTCGGTGCATGATGTGGGTACGACGATTATGGATAACGGCGAGAGTCACGAGCTGTTCTGATGTGATATCCATCAATTGAAATTGTCTGAGGCTGGTCACTGTAAGGTGACCAGCCTTTTTTATCGGCCCGTTTATCCTGACGAAACAGGCGATGCTTTGCGTACCTGCGCGGCTCAGTCAGTCGGGGCGGGAAATAAGAAAGGTAAAAACCGAAGAAAGCATCATCTGTTGCTGAGAAAAATGCCGATCACTCTGAGCGATCGGCATTAATTGAGTCTGACAATATAAAGCAATGTGTATTAAGCGATTCAGTAAGTGAACCGAAAAAAAATAATATAGTTATTATATCGCTATGATTAGCGTAGTCTTCCCTGGTGCCAGCAAATATAATTATTGGCATATCAAACAAACAACGGTTACCAGCGTACTGTTAATTACGATCAATAACAGGAGGAATATTAACTCTTGCGCATCGCTTATCATCATGATAAGAATAGAAAGCTCAAAAAACCTCTAATTTGATTTAATCACCTATGGATATTTTTGTATATGGAAATTAAAGTGGGCCATACGCAAGACCCCAAAACCGAAGAATATATTATTCAGCGACTCTGGCAGCATAATGGACGCTTTGCTGACATTAACATGAAAACGCTGAATGTTATCCTGTATGACGATCAGAAAAATATCCAGGGTGGCCTGTTAGCCCATACCTGGTGCGGCACATTGGATATTCACTACCTCTGGATAGATGATGCCTGGCGCCTGCTTGGCACCGGACGTCAGCTGATGCAGACGGCGGAAGAGGAAGCACGAAATCGAGGCTGCCATATGTCCGTCGTTGACACGTTAAGTTTTCAGGCGCGTGGTTTCTACGAAAAGCTGGGTTATCGCGTTTATGGCGAACAGGATGGCTATGCGCAGCGCTACGCACGTTATTATCTGGCAAAAAGATTATAATCTGAACGCTTTCAGCGAGGCGCCATGGACAGCCCATACCGCAGTATCGATGAATTCATTTCTGCATTCGCCACCACCATGGATTTATTACCAACGCCCTGGGGTTTTAAGAATGCTGCATCGCAGCATCTTTATATGAATGAAGCTGCAAAATTGTATACTGCTACGCCTAAAAGTTATTTATTAGAGGGAAAAAGAGACAGTGAGTTTCCCACGCGCTGGAGTGATTGCGCCGATGAATTCTGCGATCACGATCAACAGGTAAAATTGAATAACCGTTGCGTAGCCGTGATTGAAACCCATTACTGGTATGGCAACAATTATCTTACCCCGTTTATCAGTGAAAAATACCCTGTTTTCGACAATCGAAATCAGTGGCTGGGCTGCATCTGGAATGCTCGTCCGGTTGATAACCTTACGGCAATGAGCTTTATCGACCCCAGAAAATCCTCTGTACTGACGACGCGTCTTGAACATGCCCTGTTCACCCCCGCCGAGCTGGATGTCATTTTTCTGCTGCTACGGCGCTTCAGCGCAAAAGAGATCGCCCGCATCTATAACCTCAGCGTAAAAACTGTCGGTAACCGCATCACCACGCTGTATCAAAAAGCGGGTGTGCATTCGCTACAACAATTTGAAAGCTACTGCCGTGCGGAGTCACTGGAGAATTATCTGCCAGAGCGGTTTCTCAGCACAGGCGTTATTTATATATAAACGGTAAGGAAACCCTGTCGTGAGTAAATTTGATGATTATCCACTGAGCCCTGTCCCGGCAAATAAAAGACTCTCACTGCTGAGCGTCGCTATTGTGCATATGGGTATGCTGACTGCGCTGGATCAGTTTATGCTCGGCGCGGTTCTGGGCAACAGCATGACGCTGGCAGAGGCGTTTACCGCAATCACGCTGGCCAGCCTGCTGTTTGGCGTGCTGACCTTCGCGCTCGGCTATGCAGGAATGCGCGAGGGACTGCCGGGGAGCTTGCTGGCGCGCTGGTGTG
>Ga0154005_100556_pt1 | contig 13947 bp, 16 predicted proteins | sample TSFL089MetaG_FD_104698 | JGI IMG/M metagenome (GOLD analysis project Ga0154005, IMG submission 104698) | Attine ant fungus gardens microbial communities from Florida, USA - TSFL089 MetaG | ecosystem: Host-associated > Fungi > Mycelium > Unclassified | place: USA: Florida, Lake Talquin State...
GATAGAGCAATTGGGATATACTCGGATGATTTACAACGTGGATATGTAGGTGGAGCAGATGACGAAAAGAATATGGAGTTCACCAGAAAAATACTTTGTTAATGTTGAAGGACCTGATAATGTGTCAGGAATTGATTTTCTATAGACATATGAATCCAGTATAGGTGACGATTCTATTGATTAATTGATTGCAGCGTGTCTGAAACGATCAACTGGAGGGAGAACCAGGCTTGGAGTATTCCAACAGAATACCTCTCCACTTACAAACAAGAACACAATCTCAGAAGAGAAAATGCTCCCTCGAAGTCTCGTAATTCAATCTAGTCAATTGTACACCTTTTGCTGAGACTCGATTCTGGGGATAGATAATATACTATGATATTATCTCAAACTACCGCGGCAAGACCCAATCAACACAGGATAGCACCGAAGACAAAATCCATTATCCATGAACTGCTGCTGTATACGAAAAAAAAAAACACAACAAACAAAAAAACATGTTCATGAGAACCCCTGAATCCCTTCATCCGGTTTCACATCTTTCAGATAAAAATCCACACCTCTCAATTTTTCACAAGCATAGACGAACGCCATAATCTCATCCAACTGCAAACTACCACCACCACCACCACCAGACGAAGCACGACAAGTCGCAAAGTGACAACAAACACCATGCTGTCTTCGAGCGAGATACAGACAAAAGGAAAACCTCAACAACTGACTCACCCCCCACGTTCCTCGACCGCCGACATTACCACCACTACTGCTCCTCGAATGAATCATCTTAAAATACACATCCGAATGAGGAGATATATCTCTCGTCCACAAAGACAACTTTTGCAAAACAGGAAACGTACGAGGTCGTTGTGTCTCCTCGTCTTTATCAGCAAGAACCTCAAGAACACGTTTGATAGCTTCTTCGCTCTCAAAGTATCTCAGATCAAGACTCAAAGACCCAAGTGAGGGGTTCAGAGTAGCCAAAGTTCGAAGTTCGGCCGCGGGAATGTTCACTCCAGAAGCCACGAGGGTTTCGAGGCGATGAGAGGTAATAGATGGTAGGAATGGGAGCGTGATAAAGCCAGAGAAGAAATGGAAGTGACGGAGATGAGGTAGGTTAAAGGAGGATAGGAGTGAACTGGCGGTCTTCTTGTGACGCCCATAGAACGATATCGAGAGATGCGTGAGATGTTCAAGGGTGCTGATGGTGGTGTTGACAGTGGGGTCAGCACCAGTCGCATCTTCAACCCACACCGTCGCCTTTCGAAGGTTTCCACAGGATGCCAAAAGCAACTGAAAAACATCAGCTGGTATTATACCAGCTCCTGTCATCTCAAAGACCTCCACTGAACTCCACGGAAGATGAATCAACGATATTGACGGAGGACAGCCATGTAAATCAAACTCAACCCGAGATAATCGAGGCGAATTACGAAACGTCGTAATAGGCATCACGATATTAACGTTTTGAACGGACAATGAAAGCGAATTGAGGTTGATGAAATCATTCTTCGATGATGAGGAGGTAAAAAACTCTGCCAGTTGCGAAGCACAAGTAACATGGATAGAAAGATGTCGAATGGACCGGGCATTTGCAAGAATCGGTTGCAGTGCAAACGAGACGTCGGTAGGATGAGTTGTCTCTGTCGATGTAACTTTGATTGAAACCGAAAGTAGTTGATGACGGGCACGCTCAAACCAAAGAGAAGCAAGATGACGGAGTGCCTGAGGGCTTCTTCTTTTCGCGGGAGATGTCACCAACGATGATGATGATGCTGATGCTGATGCTGATAATGATGATGCGAACGGCGAAAACCGAGGAAGCGTATGTGTCATGTTCAGACTCAATTTCAGAGTCGACCATAACTGTGGAATACGGATACATGCTTTTCTCCAGGAGGCGCACACTTGTGTGAGTACCAGCGGTGTATTATTTTCCATACCACCATCCTCCTCCTGTTGCAGGCAAAAGAGAAAAACATTGGAAAGGACTTCGAGAGGAAGAAGATCAATAGAGCTAAACGGGCGGATGAGTTGAGATTCCTATTAAATATCTCAGCAAAGTCACAGTGAAATAACCAAAACATACACACATGCAGCATGGCCGAACGTGATTGGGACATTTGGACACTAGACAACAACGATGAGGAGCTGGTGTTATATAGACTATCAGCACCAGCCTGGAAGACAACCAACAGGGGAGTAAAAAATGTGGGGTACCGATCGATCGATCGAATATTGGGAGGGGCATATATACCCAAGCACGTTACGGGTGCTATCGATCCTAAATTAGCTGTGAAAATCTGCCATCTTTAATTAACTATGGCATCCAATTCACTTTTGCTGCCGATCAACAAACCCTTTTTCATCTCAGTGGCCCCGAGAGATTCGATTCCGAAACCTCCATGGGGGAGATGTGGAAGAAGGTCTCCCTCCAGCACAGGTGTGTATGTGGATATGTGTATACATAGGTGCTTGAGAACATCTTTTCGGTATCTCCCGACAGACCCAATTCCGCGGAACGCTCAAACAAAAATCCCTTTGTTAAACACCGGAGAGAGACCGACATGAGTCATCCACGCGCCACCATATTTTCCAGGGCAAACATGTATTTACAAGCACCGCCTATGCCATGGACACCGTGGAGAAGACCCGTTGTCTAGATAAGAAGCCAAATTTCAAAGAAAAAGAGAAAATGATCTAATACTCCACCCCCATCCAGTCATTCAGGGTCCTTGTCTCAATGTTATGTTGTAGGGATGCCGACAAAAAAGCCTCGGGACAAGGGCCGATGGAACACGGATGAGTCGGATTCCATGGGTAATGAGTGAATACGTGGCAAGTTTGTTGGAAAGCACTTGAGGTCCGAGGGGAAAAGATTAACAGGCACGCTCCCTCGGAATGGATTCATCATCCCCATCATCCTCGTCCCAATCCACACTCTCGAGCGCCGCTTCACCCTCATCAAAGAGTTTATCCAAACCTGTTAAACTCTCAAGATACCTTTGATCGTTGAACGCTTTCAAGAGCATATCAAATCCCTCTTTCTCGTACGCTTCAAGAACCTATCAATCATAGATCATCGGGTGATACGAGCAGGACGAGTAACGGCTTACAGTGTCACTACACCCCGTACATTTGTCATATGCGGCACCCACAAGAGGTAAATTGCGGAATTGGGCGAGGAAACCACGGAGTTGATGGGGAACAGCACCGAGGATGCTCTGATCTGATTGAGCAGTAAGATCTTGCAGCTGGTGGGGAGGGGGCGCTGGGGCACTGATACTATCATGGAGGTGTTAGTCAAGTGATCGCAAAGAACAAAAAGGACGGACCCCTGAGGATGTTGAAGAAGTGTAGCTAATAGTTCGACAGCGGTAGATGCCGCGATAGGAGCTAGCCCGGGGCGTGTGACGGTACACATTTGATCCAAAGTTCTGTCTGTAAGAGACTGATTTTTGAGTGTGGTGAGTAAGGCTGAGTCATGGGGGCAAAAAGTTGACTGACGTACGTCTGTGGGTGCGACAATGTCATTGCAATAGTAACACCCGAGGCGAGGCGAGGAAGCACGTGCGCCATGGCGCATGACAAGGAAGGAGTCAAACCCGAGGGCGGCATTAAGGACAATCTGAGAGTGATATTAGCGGACGAAGGTTGAAAAAGAGGAGGGTCTGACCTTGTTCTTGGCGGCACTGATGACAGTGGGAAGCCACCTGCTCTCTCTGGAATCCATGAGGAGGAAGATGGCATCGTGCTGGTCGATGAGCTGTTCGAGCTTCGCCACGTCTGCTCGTGCTTTTTGGAGAGAAGAGGGGTTATCGGGAATTGGATGACCAGGCATGGGAATGGCAAGGGTATGGCCTGTGGCGTTCTGACATATTTTAAAGATAAGATATTCTCTGGAAGAGGAAACAACGTACCACACCAGGGAAGATGGAATGAAGACGGGCAGCGGCACATTCAGCTTTTGGTTTTCCGCCATTTAAACAGTCTTGGAACTCGAAGAGGGGTTGTCGGACAGGATTTGAAAAAGAGACACGACCCGAATCGACGAGAGTGATGGTGCGAATGCCCCAAGCCATGAGAGTGCGCGCAACATAGCAGCCAAGCGTCCCTGTGCCAAGCAAGAGGCACTTTGTAGCAGCGATTGAATCGAGGTCGAGAGAGGGGAGGATTCGCCAGCGCATGAGTTTGAGGTTGAGGTCTACGGCTTGGTCGGCGAGTCTTGTAGGGTCCATCATGGGGGCCAGGTCAGCGAGCCGTGGGCCCAGTTGACCGCGAGGATTTTTTTCCCAGCCAACAGCGGAAAGACGAGTGGTGGGCTGTGGATCGGAGGTGAGGATGCCGAAACGACTTTTCCAGTGGCCGTCGGGGGGAAGTTCTAGGTCACGCCAGCACAGAATACGAAGACTGGCAGTTGTGTCTGGATAGAGTGTACGGAGGTAGGCAAGGAGATTGCGAAGAGGCCAGCCGGGGTTTGCAGGATCAGCGCAAGGATCGATGAAAGCGATGGTCTGGTCATGTGGAGGGACAGACGCGGACCAGGAAGGATAGTCATCGAGAGGGGTGACCTGGGCATCGTGGACGAGGAAGAACGGGAGGGTTTGGGTCCGTGCGCGGACGACGGCGAGGATGGCTGCAAGCTACGGATGGGATGATTGAGCAGGAATGTGAGAAGAGAAAGCGGATCAAACTTGCCGTATCGGAAGAGAAATGATCCGCGGCAGAAGACCAAGCGTGAGAAATCTGCCAGGGGGGCTTGGCAACAAAGGCAGGAAAAGCGAACCAGTAGTAGTAGCGGTAGTGCTTGAGATCTGCAAAGGAGAGGAGGAGAAACGATGTCAGCTCGGCCGACGACCGGGCTGCGGTGATGCTTTGCCATATCATCTCGGCATGCCCATTGAACAGCGCCGTCTTGTCTGCCGATCTAAATTCCTCCAGCGTGTTAAAGTTCTTGAGCATACCGCGCACAACCACAGTGCCCGGCCGAGCCCGGATGTCAGACTCTAAAGCGTGGTCACCGACGGTGAGGGTGGCGTCGAGATCGACGACATTGCCCGACTCTCTATCGGTGAGCACCCGGCCGACGGAGTATGAAGCGGAGATGTGTACTGGATCGTCGGAGAGCCTGTAGTCATTAATCTTGAGATCGCTCAGCGCATGCCAGAAGCCGGGCTGCACGACGGAGCTCAAGGCCACAAACTGCGCGAGAACCATGACGATTTACCAAATATCATTATTTATCACTCAGGTCACGTGCCATCCTCGTGCCTCTCCCTCCTCGTCGTCGTCGTCGTTCTGGACGATGCCGTCGCTCGCAGCACCCTCACCCCCCGGCCTTGCAGAAGCCACCAGCAACTCTCTTGCTGCATGGCAGCACCACCTCGCTGAACTGTTTCGCACCGCCAAGGACAGATTCCCTGATGTCGTTTGGGCTCTCACTGCCGACAACAGCGCCGATGACGATGACGACAACAACGACAACATTCTCGAAGAGGTCTGGGGTCACAAGGGTGTGTGTGTGTGTGCACTGTGTGACGTGCTTGATGCTCACTGCATTTGTTAGCCATTGTCTACGCACGCGCACCTCCGAGTTTCCAGAGCCGCTATTTTTCCTTCAAGTCCTCCTCCCCCTCCCAGTCCGCTCTTTCTCTCGCCCCCTCAGCCCCCAGCTTGTCTCCAGACCACCATCCACCGACGCCCTCAACTCCCGCCCCAACCTCCTCGCTACTTCGTATAACCTCTTCCATCAATCCCACCCTCTTTGCCAATGAACTCGAGTATCTCTACACAGGCCAGGGTTTTGGCGAGGCCTTTGAGTTTCTCTTCGACTCAGCGGGCGCACACGATGAGCCTGACCGCCCCGACGATGTCCGCATCGACAAGCTGCGCAAGGATCTTGTGTACATGTGGCGCTCTCGGCTATACTCCGACGTCCGGATTTCGCTCTCTGGCAATTTCTCTCCCATATCGCAGGAAAGTACGACAGCTGTGTTTTCTTCGCACCGATTCATGCTGGTGTCTCGGTGTCCCTACTTCTATGATGCTCTCTGCACCTGGCCCTCCAAGGATCCCCACCTGCCCACACTCACCCTCCCATCGCCACCCTTCACACCTCCTTCTCTTCACTTCACCCTCGGCTTCATCTACACCGGCACCCTCGTCTTTTCACATCGCACCTACGATCTCGCCACTGCTTTTGCCATCCTCAAGGCTGCCTTGTATCTTTCCCTCCCCTCCCTCCACGATGAGATCCAGGCTCGCATCGCCCACGAAATGCTCCATGGTCTCTTCCATGCCTTTTTGCCCTTTCAAGAGTACGAGCGTCTCACTCAGAGCAAGTGGGGCTCTGGTGGCTGTCGTTGCCGACAATGCGCACGCCGTGCCCCTCGTGTCCTCGAATTCTCCCTCGAAGAAGACGTAAAAAACACTCACCTTGAGCGTGGTGCTCGTCGTGCTCTTGTCGGTCTCTTCGGTGAGGGCTGGTGTACCCAAGAATTCGCTTCTCTCGATCCTAAGCTTCGCGAGTCTCTTCTCAAGGGTGTCGCCAAACGCACAACCCCACAGAACGTCTTTCCCCTTTTGTTTGCTGCAGAACATGCTCTCGCTAAACTCTCCCCCATCATCGACGCTTGGTCCGACACCCCCCGCGAGATGTTGCTCAGCGCGAGAAAATCCATCGACCAAGTCATCTGTAGAGAATCAGAAGTCGCTTTTGCAAGTGAAGAGTGGATGGAGATCATGGAGGCCGATGGTTCCCGGTTCGACGACTCTCAACGTGTAGAATGGTCCATGGCTGCCGTCTTGCGTGGTGTCAAGGAGTCCTGGGCCCCATCCCTTTACCAGGTATTTTCTTTCACGTGCATACCCTTCATCTCCAACTCACCTTCATTTGTTTCCTAGACACTCGTGTCCTCTATCCTTCTCAAACCGCACCCAACCGAACCCAACTCCCCTTTCCTCTCCTCCACATCCCAAATTCGACACCAAGTCGACCAAACTCGTATCGATCTGTCTAAGTGGATCAGCAAACGCTGGCTGCAAATCAGGCAAGAACATGGTTTTGACGCCCTCGAAGGTTGGGCAATTAAGGAACTTAGTGACTGTGAGTTTTCAATGTGTCTTTCTGTCCACGCCGACATCCTCACTCATTTTACCTAGATATGGAAGTTCCGATCCAAGATCTCCTCAGCCCCACGCCTCCAAGTCGGACCTCGCCCCGTAATAAGCGCCCCATCTCCTCCCATCCCCATACTTCTCGTATTGATGCCGACAGTGAAGTTGCCAGCAGTATGCGTGTCAGTGTCCTGAGCCGAAATCTCGCTTCACGACATGGTGGAACAAAGGACAGCACCAGCGTTCACTCCTCTGCCAGTTCCACTCGTAGTGCTTCGAGTACAACGAGTAGTAGTTCTGCTGCGAGTACCAGCTCTGCTGCTAGTGACAGCACTGTTGGAAAGTTTTCAAGAACTGATACCATCAATACCGCAATGTCACCTGCTCGTAGACTCGTTCAAGCTACTCGAGCCCGAGATGCTGCTGCTGCTGCCATTTCTAAGGAACGACCAGACTCAAAACTGACTCCCGATACGCTCCCCATCAGCTCACAGGATACCTCCTCCATATCCCTCTCACCTCAAGTTGACGACTCCAAGGGTGTCTCCGAGACTGGAGCAGCTCCTGGGGATGCAGTCAGTACTGCAGTTCTAGATGCACCTGCTGAATCCGTTCGATCATCGCCTCTGCCGACAAAGAAAGTAGTCATCACGCGAGCTTCCCTTGCGAGTATGTCTTCTCGATCTCCGGGATCTCCGAGTCCTTCATCTCGGAATGTCAAGGCTACCTCAGCAGCTTCGATCCGATCTCAGGCTGCTTCTACTGCGGCTCGTAAATCTGCTGCAAGTCGTCAAAGTGGTGTGAGTTCAAGACCTGTTTCTCGATCTAGCACACAAACATCTTCTGCAAGCACGCTTTCTAGAGTCTCTACAGCACGATCTTCTACTGCCACAAATACTGCTTCTACCACAACTTCATCTGTGTCACGGCCTGCCTCGGCCGTGTCTACAGCGTCTTCTAGTACGACTTCGAGTGTACATCCTCATCGAGTGTCGACGATGACTATTGAGAGTGCAAAAACCTACAAGACTGCAAGTTCTAGATTCTCTTCGACGAGCCCTCAACCGCGTAGTCGAAAATCTTCCGTTGCCTCTACTTCGAGTGCTCGAACCGCCGGTCAACCACCCATAACCACATCTGGTGGTAGGATTCGGAAAGTTTCTGGAGCCTCGGTTCACTCTGTCAGCAGTACGGCTGGTAGTGCTTATGGTTCCGTTAAGAGTTCTGGATCTAGGACTCAACGCCAGGCGCCTCCTCCTCCTGTGCCTCCGATCGATCCCACCAAACTTAGCCCGAGCAGTGCAAGTACAAGATCGACAGTGTCAGTTCGATCGGTCAGGTCTACTACCTCAATTAAGAAGACACCCACGGTGCCTAGGTCGAACAGAACTAGTGCTGTCGACAGATCACCAAGGATATCTCCTGCTTCGAGTATGCCTGTGTCTCCTGTAGAACTGAGGGCGTCATCTGCAGAAGAAAACAAGGAGAATGAGGGTAACTCTGATGAAGGAGAAATATCAAGTAGCACGACGATCAAAGCTGGGATGTTGGTAGAGAGTGATACGAACATGGAACACAAGAAATCGGATAGTACGGTTTCTACAGGGAGTAATGCAACGATTAAGAAGAAAAAGTCAAATGAGACGATTGTCACTCCTGACATTGCAACGACAAACATGTCTTCGACATCACGGAGTTCAGGGGATGGCGATGGCCTTCCTGATAGATCAACGTTACTTGATAAACCTCAGCCCCCACTTCCCACTGTTCAAGTGGAACTGGACAAGCCACAGCAGCCAAACGTGAACGCACCTCCGCGAGGAGTGGCTCTCGAGATTGGCATACCGTGTATCGTCTCTTGCAAACGAAAGCGATTCAAAGCTTATGCTCGTTATATTGGTGAAGTTCAGGGGGAGTATGGACCTTGGGTTGGAGTGGAAGTTCCTATCCCATTAGGCGAGAGTTGGACAGATCGAGATTTGGATCTTGGCTGGCAAGGAACTCAATGGAATGACGGGACTTGGGATGGGATTCGATATTTTGATATTGGGAATGGAATGATGTATGGTGGACATCGAAGAGGAGCAGTTGATTGGGAGTATTCTTATGATGATAAAGCGACTAGAAAAAAGGGTGCAGGTTTGGTAGATAAGATGAAGAGGGTGAGAAGTGCCAGCCCTGCTGTGTCGGATGCTTCTGGGTCGGAATCGAGAGGTTTGTTTGTGAGACCTCAACAGATTCTTTATGTGGTTGATGCTGTGGAGGACCTCTAAAAAAAGAAGAAGAAAAACGCATCGTTTGTCTCCGTGGACTCGACTTTTTTTTGGATATATTCGCTCTTTGTGTGATGAGTCGCTGCTCTCTCGTTTTTTCTTTTTTTCTTTCTTTCTTGTTGTGACCATGCTCTGTCCATATTTGCACTCTCATTAACTATCCCTACCTAGTCCTTCATTCCATTTACATAATTATACCTTCCTCAAATCGAATATGATGATATCCCCTCATTCATACATATGCATTGTCCATATTTTATTGTTTTTTTTTTTGCCTTGGGATTCAAGCACTCCTTTTGCTTGGAACAGATGAGAGGATATCATCCTCCTTTTATGCTAATTTAATTTCTGTACCCGAAAGCTTTATTGAAGAACTTGGGTGTCGGTTGTGTACCATCGAGATGAAGATTAGATGAGATTAGACAGTAGTCTAGGAATTGTTGCTTGTTGAGAAAGCTTTAGACATTTACTTCTAGACACTGCCAATTATAGCCCCTGGGCACTGAAAAGATCAGGAATCAAGGACGACACCAATCACCTGGCTCACAGGTAATGGTCCATCTGTATCAGCTATGCTAGTACACATCATAGTTTTGGACAGATTGACACAAGGTAACACTGAACGGAATGGATCTTTTGAATATCCAGTTTCTTGGTACATGTCGATCCCATCATCGACTTTGGGATGAGCATCGAGGAAGAGAAGATAAGGATTGTCACTACCTGAGAAATCCGGATAAAATGCTAATCTGAGAATGTATGGATACTTTACCTCGTTGAGCTCATTGGGCCGGCCTTCCGTGAAGGCTCACTACATACTCAAGTCCGATGTGAATTTCATCTCTTTCACGAGTAGAAATCTTGTTCGTCGAGTTTGCCCTCCAGATATCTCTATTGGTACCTGCTGTAGCATTATCAACCCCGACCGCACCACGTTTGGCGCTGTCAAGAAAAGACATGTTGCATCTGACGGCAAGTAACTCGTAGATGAGGAAACCTAATTGAAGGTACAGCCGATCGTGTCCCGTGAAATGGTTTGGCAGCTTGAGATCTTGCCACAAGTCGCGCATGATATCGGACCTTTGTATTGATTACCAATTATTCTTCAACGGCGGTTTTTGTCCCAAGCTCCTGGAATAAGAACGTCAAATGATGACAGTGGATAGTGAACTTGAGATGCAATACAGAAGTGGGGCTCATATTGAATTTGAACATTCCTCCGTCATCTTGAATAAAGTAGAAGCTTATCGGGCGCATCGATACTTTGCCTGACAACTGATGTATCGCTTGGATACAAGGCGTTGGGCGGATCAGTTGGCCAGAGGATCATGGACAATGTATATCAAGCCCAGAGTTTGTGAAAGAGTAAGCGTCATACCTGTTCACAGGTTTTAATTGTAGCTTTGATGATCAAGAACTTGTGCTCCCAATGTATTGTTATGACGATTGTGATGGGTGTGAGGACATAGCTCCATGGATCTGTGCTGGACCCAGGTTGGACAAGAGAAAAGAAGCCAAGAGAAGAGAAAAGAAACCAAGCTCGGTGGGGTAACAACTATTGCACAGCATTCGATCGATAGTGCTCGGAGGTGGGTATTGTATTCATTGTATTCATTACTTCACAGGTATCAAGCTGGCTGTTTTCCTGTGAATGTAAGAGCTCGTGGCTCTTTGTATGTACTTCCACTATAGTTTGGTTCGAGTTCACGTGAGCAGTATATTTATATGACAGTGCGAAAACGTATTTTAAGTTACCTACCTACCCCATTTTTTTTTTCTACAACAAGTGAGCCAGTGCTCACTCATCTGCATACTAGATTATTATGCAGGGGTTCAACGAGATCCAGACTTTCACAGTTGCTCCGTTTACTTTGGGCTTGTTTACTCTCAATACCTCTTTGAGGCTCTAATCAATCCATCAGCATATGATGAGCATTGATCAACGTCCAATGGACTTTAAATCACAAAACAAACCTGCATGTGCTCTATACTACCTAGTTCTATTTTGGTGAAGGAGACAAGATGAATATGGCTCGAGTTTCCGTGGTTCTCAAAGAAGTAACAGCCCAGAACTCCTGGATGCGATTTATCGCAGGATAGTTGATCATCAACGTACGTCTGAACTTACTATCTAGACTTGGACGCCTTGGTTTCTATTTCGTCGTCTTCAACGAATCCCTGTTATAGTCGACGACCGAAAAGGGACATTGATTTGAACTCTTGACGGATGAGGATCAAACCATGGCGCTAATGATACCAGCTATAGTTGATAGTGCTTAAGAACCCGTCCGCTTCTGCAAGAATAGCATAAATATTCCCCAATAACCTACGGTTGCCCAAGAAAAGCTTGGCACTCAATGAAAGAGAACTTGGGTGGCTGTGATCTTGGCACATCAATGCCGTAGGCTTTTTTTTACGAGTGACAGCTCCTAGTAAAGTACCTCTCGGAGTGTGTTACGTCTGTCCTTTATATTGAGGGTTAGGTCACGGCCTGAACCTTGAGTGACAGCAGGCACGGAGTGGTCGTGAAAATCAATTGGTTCACTTACGAACCGACTAGACTTCTTCAGTGGTCATCTCCCTCAGAATCTCGCTGATGCGAGTCCTAGGAAGTTGTACTCTCCTGGCCCAAACGGAGGTGGATTGGGATGGCCTCTAAAAAGTCACGGTAAACATCTAAAAGATACCTTTTAGCCGTGTTCTGCTCGATGATCTATCAGGACACCTGATACACGATTTGGTCAGTACTGTAAGACACTTGATGTGGAACTTGACGATGCTGGGACTTGAGATGACACTTGCAACCAAGTATTCGAGAGTACTTATGAGACTTGCCGTGTTACTAGTAAATCTGCTTTGCTTCGAGTGGCCGTTCAAGTAGATATCAACAGAAAGCCATTCCTTCTGAAGTCGAGTGAAATGACTGTCTGTTGATACCTTGTAGATTTCTCAATAATCCAGACGGTCCAGACGATGAGCACTAATACTTACGTTAAGTGATAACTAACTAAAAGTAGTAATGCCCACTATATGTTTGTCAGCAAAAAATACGAATACTAAAACGCATCCCTTCAGTTCTTCAACATTATGTCAAACAATACGGTCCATCGGGGCCCCTTCCCGATCACTATGGCCCAACTCCTCGGAAACTTTTGCGAAACGCTCTTTTATGGTATATATATAGCCACCTGTTTTTCCTGCATCCGAATCTTCTTTGATGCCTGGACACGACAAGAGGGGCGGTGGAGTCGGTCGCGCAAAATTCGTTGGTTGATGACCACAACCGCTCTCATGTTGTTCGCCATCTGTTCGTTTGACACTGCCATTGGCCTATTACACAACATCCATGCGTTTGTCAAGTCTAGTGACCCCGAGAAGGAGTTTATGAAGTTATCAAACTGGATTACCATTGCCCGGGTGAGTATATATTCTTCCATAGGATCCCCAAGCAGGTCTGTGCTCACTGAAGTCAGTCAGTGAACCAAGTCATGGCCATGATAATTGGCGATTTTATTCTGGTATGGTATTTTTGATATCTTACTTCTGTATTAGAATATTTTTTATAAGGTGTTCCGGTGTTGGATCATTTATGGACGTCAATGGCTCGTCATCCTCCCTTCTTTCACTCTTTTTCTCGTCGATCTCGTAGTTGCCGCAAAGCTCATCGAAATCCACGCGAATCCACATATAACCCCCGACATCGATGTAATTACACCTTGGTGGCTATCCTTCCTCGCTTTAACAGCCGCTCAAAACACCCTAACATCTCGTACGTCTGATTGAACGTTCTATGACGAGCATGATTTGACTTTTTTTTTTTTTGTTTTTGAACAAGTTATCTTGATATGGCGTATCTGGAGAGTGGAGAAGCGGACTCAAGTATTTTTAGATCAAATTGAACCACTTTATCAATCCTACCATTTGCGCAGCGTCATTCAGATCATTGCAGAATCAGGAGCGTTTTATACAACTTGTGTTGTCATCACTTTTACTGTGAGTGCAATAAAAAGTAATGCTCTATACCCTGTATCAAATGTGGTAGGTGTCTTTGTTGATCAGCCTTACTCGAGGTTGAGCTGTTTCATTGCTCCAGACACTCATAGTGACTGGGATCGCATTCAACGCGATCCTTGTCAACTCTTCTGACAAGTGTATTCAGCCGTTTACAAAAGTTGGAGTACAACCAGGTAGTGGGGTGACTAGGCCTGAAGGTGTCGAATTGGCAGCTATTGAATCAGAAACAGATCGAACATCGTCTCGAGATAACTTGAACTCGTCAACAACTACGAAATCTACGACTACCTCCTAACCACGGTCTGCCATCGTGAGTGTTGGAGGAGTTTTACATGGTGTAGTTCGAGAGTTGATTGTATTAAATATAGAAATAAAGAAATAAGCATCTCCACATTTACTTCCGTATTGACGCTCGATCACGCTCAATCGAACTTGTGTATTCTCATCTGCAAAGGTTGATCTGCATGAATGCTCTCCACCAACTTGATGGACTCTGGACTTTAGGACTTGGTCGCTGTATAAAAGAGGTCTTGTGCTATTTATCATC
>Ga0154005_100560_pt1 | contig 13833 bp, 22 predicted proteins | sample TSFL089MetaG_FD_104698 | JGI IMG/M metagenome (GOLD analysis project Ga0154005, IMG submission 104698) | Attine ant fungus gardens microbial communities from Florida, USA - TSFL089 MetaG | ecosystem: Host-associated > Fungi > Mycelium > Unclassified | place: USA: Florida, Lake Talquin State...
ATCCTTTTCGTCATAACAACTTTGTGCTACTGGTCCATTGTGATCAGTCTACGCAGAAGAATAGTAGTCGCTCCTTAAGAGGCTACTTAGAGTAGGGATCTTCTCCGTGAAGTGATAGTCTACTCTAGTATTAGGGCAGTAGTCAGTACGGCAGTAGGCACCTGGTTGGGTGAAGATAGTGCGCCCCAGCAGACGTAAAAGTGAGATAGGTGAAGAAGATAGCGAGCTCCTCAAACAACAATACAAATTCTTTTACACCAACCTGTCCAGAACATAACACAATGTCTCTGGAACAATACAACAAACTCATGAGCAACATGCTCAATCAAAGGCGTGCCCTCACCAAATTAAGGGCAGAATTAGAAGGAAGAGAAGGGAGATTGTGTAGGCGATGTGGGAAGTTCGGGCACCTAGCCCGGAACTGTAGAAGTGGGGAAGAACAGAAGAAAAGGAAGGTAGTGGAAAACAAATTTGAAGCATTGAGGAGTCGGGTCATGCAATGCGGAGTAAGAGAAGTGAGGAGGCAAGAAGTGGTGAGGGAATTAGTGAAGTGTCTTGGGTGTGGAAAGGAGGGATACAAGAAGTGGGAGTGTTCTAGGAAGAAAGAAAGCGAAAGGGAGGAAGCGACACCTCCAAGGGAAGTCTGGGAGAAAGTGAAGTTGCACTTGCATGCTAAAGGACTGCCCCAAAGAGGAGCCCGAATGAATATGGAAGGGTGGACGATGCAGAGAGAGGTGGTAACCTTTGTAGAATGTTGAGGATGTGACTACAAGGGCACTAAAACTCAGGAGAACCAGGGACAAGGATTCCTGAGCAAAAAGCAATTGTTGCACATGTGGTGTGAAAGTTGCAGAGAAGCAAAGGAGTGGAGAGAGAAAGAAGTGCAAAGTGGGAGAGCAGAAAGAGTGGTGTGTAGTGCATGCGATGTGAGAGATGCGGTAAAAGGAGGAGTGGAAAAAAATAAGAAAGGGAAGACTTTCTGTCCTCCATGTAGGACAGGAAAGAAAACACCATGGTGGAATTGGGGAGGGGAAGTAGAATGGATGGTGCCTAGGGCCCAGAAGGGGGGGACTGGAATCACTGATCCAAGAAGAGTGGCAGGAACTGTCAATCAGAAGGCAGTGCAAGAGAAGGAAGCAAGAGAAGTGAGGTGAACGTTCAAGCCTCTAAGAGAAGTATGGATGAGTGTGGGCATCGAAAGAGTAGACACGCATGAAGGGAGAACAGTAAGGGCTTTGCTGGACAGTAGAGCAACAGGCCTGTTTATGAGCAAAGGATTAGCCCAAAAGGGAGGATATAAGTTGATGAAGTTAGACCGACCTCTGCAAGTGAGAAATGTGGACGGCATGGGGAATAGTGGAGGCGCAATCACACATGAGGTAGAAGTTAACATGTTCTACAAAGGACATGTAGAAAGAGTAAGAATAGATGTCTGTGAACTGGGGAAGACAGACGTAATTTTGGGTATGCCATAGTTGGCAGCTCACAATCTAGAAATAGATTGGGAGAAAGGAGAAGTAAGAATGACAAGATGCCTACCCTTGTGTGGAAAAATAGTGAGGATAAAAGGGAAGAAAGAAACAAGGGAGGATGAGAAGAAGATTGTGAGATGGGCAGTAGATGAAAAAGAAGATTGGGGAAGAGAGGAGGAAATAGAGGCGGATCATAGGAAAGTGGAGGAAATAGTACCCAAAAGGTTCCATAGATGGCTGAAAGTGTTTGGAAAAGTGGAGTCAAAACGAATGCCGGTTAGAAAGGCATGGGATCATACAATAGACCTCAATGACGATTTCAAAGCAAGCAAAGCGAGAGTGTACCCTCTCTCCAGGAACGAAAAGGAGGAGGTGCAGAAATTTGTCAATGAGCATTTAAAGAAGGGGTATATCAGGCCTTCTAAATCACCCCAGACATCGCCGGTGTTCTTTGTAGGCAAGAAAGATGGGGGAAAACGCATGGTTATGGACTATAGGAGACTCAATAAGCAGACGGTGAAGAACAATTACCCTCTGCCATTAATCACAGATTTAGTAGACTCTATGGGCAACAAAAGAGTATTTACTAAAATGGATCTCCGGTGGGACTACAACAATGTGAGGATTAAGGAAGGAGATGAGTGGAAGGTGGCCTTCACTACTCATGTGGGGTCATATGAGCCAGTAGTAATGTTTTTCGGAATGACAAATTCACCTGCCACATTCTAAGGCATGATGAATGAAATTCTGAGAGATATGATCAATGAGGGAAAGGTGGCAGCGTTTGTAGATGATGTATTGATAGGAACAGAAACAGAGGAGGGACATGATGAATTGGTGGAGGAAGTGCTGAGGAGGTTAGAAGAGAATGACCTATACGTGAAACCAGAGAAATGTGCCTGGAAGGTATAGAAGGTGAATTTTCTGGGAGTAGTAATGGGTCAGGGGAGGATTGAGATGGAGAAAGATAAAGTGGCAGGAGTGTTAAACTGGCCGGTACCCAAAACAGTCAGAGACGTTAGGAAGTTCTTGGGCCTTGCAAATTACTATAGGCGATTTGTGAAAGACTTTGCAAAATTAGCTCAGCCATTGAATAACTTGACAAGAAAGGAGGAGAAATGGAAATGGGGAAATGAGCAGCAGGAAGTATTTGAGCGGTTGAAGATGGTCTTTACAAGTCGACCTTTACTAGCTGTACCTGATTTAGATAAGGAGCTCAGAGTTGAAGCAGACGCCTCCAACTTTGCAACAGGAGAAGTGCTGTCAATTAAGGGTGGGGATAATAAATGGAGACTGGTAGCATATATCTCTAAATCGTTGAATGAAACCAAAAGAAATTATGAAATACACGACAAAGAGATGCTAGCCATAATACGATGCTTGGAGGCATAGAGGCACTTCTTGGAGGGAGCAAAAAGTAAATTTGAAGTATAGACAGACCACAAAAATCTGGAGTATTTTATGAGCAACCAGAAATTAAATTGGCGACAAGCACGATGGACTCTATACTTATCTAGATTTGACTTCATGTTGAAGCACATTTCAGGAAGTAAGATGGGAAAGGTGGATGGATTGAGTAGGAGACCAGATTGGGAGATTGGTGTGGAAAAGGATAATGAGGAGCAGACGCTGGTAAAGAAGGAGTGGCTAGACATGAAAAGAATTAGAATAACAGAGGTAGTCATAGAAGGGGTGGACTTGATGGATAAAGTGAGAAAGTGTGAAGCGAGAGATGATGAAGTAGTAAAAGCAGTAGAAGAAATGAAGCGGGCAGGGGTAAAGATGTTAAGAGATGAAGAGTGGCGTTAGGAAGATGGGTTGATGTTGAAAGAAGGGAAGGTGTACGTTCCCAAAGATGAGAAATTAAGGGCAGAAGTAATCAGGCTACACCACAATATGCCTGTAGGAGGACATGGAGGACAGTGGAAGATGGCAGAATTGGTGACAAGGAATTTCTGGTGGCCAGGGGTCACTAGGGAGGTGAAGCAATATGTGAAAGGATGCAATGCCTGTCAACAAAATAAGAATCGAACGCAACCACCGGCAGGAAAATTAATGCCAAATTCGATTCCAGAGAAAGCTTGGTCGCACATTAGTGCAGACTTCATCACAAAGTTACCTTTAGCGCAGGAATACGATGCCATCTTAGTAGTAGTAGATAGACTCACAAAAATGGGACATTTTATACCTACTACAGAAAGAACTAGCGTAGAAGGGTTGGCACAACTATTCAGAGATAATGTTTGGAAACTACATGGTCTACCAGATAGTATAATCTCAGATAGAGGACCACAGTTTGCAGCAGGCATTATGAAAGAGTTAAATTGTATGTTGGGGATCGAGATGAAATTGTCAACAGCGTTCCATTCACAAACAGACGGCCAAATGGAGAGAATGAACCAGGAGTTAGAACAATATCTCCGAATGTTCATAGATCACTGACAAGAACAATGGCCAGAATGGTTGGGTACGGCCAAATTTGCCTACAATAACAAAGTACACACTGGAACCAAAGTGTCACCCTTTAAGGCGAACAATGAACAAGATCCTAGAATGGGGTTCGAGATGAGAAAGAAGGGTAAATATGAAGGAGCGGAAAAGTTTGTGGAAAGGATGAAGAATGTACAGGAGGAAGCAAAAGCGGCACTACAAAAGGCGCAAGAAGATATAAAGCAATATGCAGATAGGGAAAGAGGAGAGGTAGAGGAATACCAAGTCGGCAACTTAGTGCTACTCAGCACTAAAGATCTGAAGTACCAGATGGTCGGAAGACAAACAGAGAAACTCACGGAACGCTTTGTGGGACCTTACAAAGTGAAAGCAATCATTTCTAGCAATGCAATAGAATTGGACCTGCCTAGTACAGTGAAAATACATCCAGTAGTCAACATTAGCCGAGTACGGAGGTACAAGTCGCAAGTAGAGGGACAGAGGAAAGAAACGCCACAACCAGTGGTAATCGAGGGAGAAGAAGAGTGGGAAGTGGAGAAAATCATAAACAAAAGAAAGGTACGAGGAAAGGAGAAATATTTGGTATAATGGAAGGGATGCACGGTGGAAGAAGACATATAGGAGAGTAGAGAAAATCTGAGGAATGCGATAGAACTAGTGGAAGAATTCAAGAAGGAATATCGCAGGGAGGAAGAGGAAGAAGTCAGGTGGCAAGAAGCGGAAGAAAACAAAAAAGTATTCAGTAGGGAGTTACCAGGAAGATACACGGCGAAATTGCTCTATGGATGGGGAAACAAGAAATACGATAGGGAATATTGGAAATGAATAGAGGAAAATTGGAGGCGGTGGAAGAGAAACCCGTTCTCTAGATATAATAGGAATCCATTCTTAAAAGGGATGGAAGAAAACAAGGAATATAAAGGAGCGAAGATAGAGGAATGGGATAAAGAAAGGAATGAAGAAGATCGGCAAAGGCTTGAAGAAGATAGAAAATATTTAGAAGAGCTAGGAGATGAAAACCAGAATATGGGAGACCTAAGGGACCTGTACGACGAACTATGAAGAAGTCCTTGGGACGAGGACCCTTGAGAGGGGGGTAGTGTTATGAACCGCCTTCTGTCTCTAAGTCAATATTTATTTTCTTTTTCTTTTTCTTTTCTTTTAATTATGTAATATAGTCGGATCAGTAAACAAGGACAAATAATTGGACATGTATAAGTAGTGTACACAATTTAGCAAGGACTCTAACGAGTTCTCTTTGTCAATCTCCGATAAAGAGAGGGTTAAGGATTAGGGTTACGCAACCTCAATCCAAGGCCTTACATTGGTAGTCTTGTACCATTTTCCTCTTTCCATCTTTCTTAGGTACGAATAATACTGGCGATGTTTGTGGGGATTTAGAAGGTCTAATATAGCCCTTCTTTAGTTGGCTTTCCACAAATACCTGTACTTCCTCCTTTTCTGTCCTAGATAGAGGGTAGATTCGTCCTTTTCTTGGCACGAAGTCTTCCCTGAGGTTGATGGCATGGTCCCAAGGTTTTTGGGTTGGCATTCGCTCGGATTCGACTTTTTCAAACACCTTTTTCCACTTGTAGAAGCGTTTGGGCACCAGCTCTTCCACCTTTCTGTGGTCCTCTTCGATTTTCTCCTTCCTTTCTCTCTCTTCCATAGTCCATCTTAGATCTTTCTTGTCTTCCTCTGTTGCCCATTTTCCTTTCAGGTGTTTGACCACACAGAGGTAGGCACCTGGTCATCTTTACTTCTCCTGTTTCCCAATTTATTTCTGGGTTGTGTGCCGCGAGCCATGGCATTCCTAGAATTACTTCTATCTTCCCCAGTTCACATATGTCCATCCTTACTCATTCTACGTGTCCCCTGTAGTACAGGTTCACTTCCACCTCATGTGTTATGGACCCTCCTTTATTGTCGCTTCCATCTACATTTCTCACTTTTATTGGCTTATTCAATTTTTCCAGCTTGAAGCCTTGCCTTTCTATTAGCCTTTTGCTCATGAATAGGCCCGTTGCTCCACTGTCTAGCAACGCCCTTACTGATACTCCTTCATGGGTATCCATCTTTTCTAGTCCGACATTAAGCCAGACTTCTCTTAACAGTTTGAGTGTCCGTCTTACTTCCCTCTCAGTGTGATGGTCAAGGTTTATTTTATGTTGTCCATTTAGTACACTGTATCTATTGTGGGAGGTTGGCCGAGGGCTTACTGGTCTCCCTGATCTTTTGACGCCTCCTATGTCTCTCCTCTAACCTCCCTCCGATTTCTGCAGTGTCGGGCCATATGCCCAAACATCCCGCAATTGAATTACCTTCGATCTCCTCCCCAGCCTCTGTCCACATCCATTGCATTGGGGTCCCGAGCCCCTTGTCCCTCTCTCCTCCTCAAATCTCCACCAAATCCTCCCCTTGGTCCTCCATGGAAACCCTCTTGATTCCTGTTGTTCCAGGAGGGTCTGAACTCTCTGGATGGCTGTGCTTCTGGTGGTCTTGCCACCCGCATTGCTCCCTTACTTCTCAGCACCTTTTCTTCTACCCTACTCTGCCTCAAATTTCTATCTAGCCTCACCGACCTTTTCTACCATTCTTTAATTGTTACTGGAGGTGATTCTGCCTCTGCCAACCTCCTTCTGATGTTCCCATTTAGTCCCCTCTTAAACTCTTCTATGAGAGGTCATCCCTCATAGCTGCTTCCTTTCGATATCTTTTTGAAAATTTGGACATACTCGTTGCATGTCCGTCCTCCCTGCTCCAGCATCCTTAGTTCATCCACCTTTCTCGATTCCTTGTCAAACTCTCCAAATTCCTCTCGCATTTTTGTAAACAGTTCCTCCACCGTTTCCACCACAGATGTCCCCTGCCTCCTTTCTTCCAGCACATTTTCCTTCCTCTGCTACTCCTCCTTGTATGTAGGTCAGCACCCATAATATTTTTTCCTCCTCTCCCATTGTCTTTATTCTCATACTGATGTACAGGCGGCAGGCATTGATAAACCCTACCACCTTCTCCCTTTCCCCATCAAACAAGGAAGGCTTGGCTGCCTCTCCTTGTGTTTGTCCCCTTGACAGGAGCTGTTCGATGGCCATAGTGTGTTGGACCAGGTACTAGAGTATCTGGTCCATGGTTAGGATGGCCTCCCCTTGTGGTGGTTGTTGTTGTTGTTGGGGTTGTTGACCCCGGAATGATTGATGGTGGGACATGTCATTGTCCCAGGCGTCTTCTTCTTCTGTTGTGGTTTCCTCGTACAAGGAGTGGTCGTCTTCTTCCGAACTAATTTTTACGCCTACTGGGGAGCACGTCTTCTCCCAGCTAGGCTCCTACTTCCCTACTGACTACTGCCCTAGTAATAGAGTTAGACTATTGTCGCAAAGATGTGAACCCCTAAGCTAGACAGCTTTTTAAGGAAAGACTGTTACTCTTCTGTGTGTAGGAACTACAATGAGCTCCCAGCACAAGGTTGATAACGTGAAGGAAAAACAAGTATGCTAACGAGCCCGCTCAAGGTGGAGGTCAGGTCTTGGCATAGCACCAGAGCTTAGTGTTACGCTTCTACAGTTAGTCCCTAACTGACTAACAAGTCCCCTTAAAGCCTAGGGCCTGGCTGTGGTTGTGGTTGCTGGTCACGGTGACCAGTGTACCGAGGGTGATGAGAGAGTAGAGAAGGGATGTATAAGGTTCGTGATGAACAATGCAGAGTGTAGGGTATCGAGTTCTAATGTAATGACAAGTATAGTCGAGATGACTAACTTATCACACTCAATGTTTATGAGAAAACGAAGAGAACTTGATAGAGTCTCTTTGGTGAATTGTGCTACTTACTTATACACATTTTCTATTTGTCTATGTATATGCTTAAGTAACTACCAAACTTTCCAGAAGATTCCATCATGTGACCTATCATATGACTAGGTCATGTGATCCCGTCTTATCTTATCTTATCTCTCTTTTCTATAATTAGATCCCTTCATCTAGCCCGTCCAAAAATAGTTCTCATTCTTCCCATCCTTCTAACCTTACTATTTTTGGTTTAGGCAGGCGGTTTATGACAATGTGAACTTGTCTCACTTGTCTAGACTTGTGTCATTCATATCAGCCTTTAGTTGCTTATGGTTTATCAACCATATTATGTTTATGATTGGAGATTGAGAGTAACTCACTGTGCAGATTGTGGCTTTGTAAGCATGTTCAAGATGGCTACATTTATTTGAATGTATATGATGTGCACATTTGTATTGACTTGCACTTGATATAGGTTTCCCTTCATTTATTGCATTGTTTTCTTGTTTTAATAGCAGGAATCACTTAGAGTAGTGTGATTCTAGTTTCTCTTTCACCAATAGAGCTTGTCATACCTGCACATTAGTTTAATTTTATGGCTTGTCTATCTCTGCTTCCAAATTATAGTCTCAAGATAGCTTGAGTCAGCTATCACAATACCTGACCTTTGATTCAACAATCGGCTCAGTCATATGGGATTTCCTCTATTGGCTGCCTAACTCTTAATCATTGGTCTCAGGAACAAACACTGCTCACCTCTCACCACAATTCCCTAATGTGCATTGAGTCAACCAAATTTTGCCATTAGTTGGTAATGATGAATAAAATATCTGTCCTTGACAAAAATAAGCTCATAGTCAAACTGGTAAGAGTGTGGCTGTGTTAGGCAAATCAGTAACTAAACCATTTTGTTAGATTACATGGAACAATGTATTCAGTCACTTGATCCAGAGCTGGACAGAGAACTGAGTGACTGGATGTCATTGGCAACGTTGACCTGCTTGGAACTGCCTGGAATTTTGTCATGTTGTCTCAGCAACTGGAGATATGCCAATAAATGACATAGTTTATGAGTACATCTGCACACAATCTGTCATTATCACTACAAATGCCCTCTGGTGCATTGTTGCCTATAGTCTTGTCTGCTTGTACCCATCTACATGTTAACATATGCAGCATATATGAGACACTAGATAGAGGATGTACAGTACACCTAGTGTATTCATAAGCAATGCCTTGATCTATCAAATTGCTCATTTCATTTGCATGTTCACTAGATGTCTCCTGAAGCTATTGCTTGAAATCGGGATATTCAATGAACCTTACCTGACACAACTCCGTCCATATGTAAGTATTATTTGTTTCATCTCATTCTTGATTTTGACCAGGCTGAGAAGGGGGCTCTAAGATCACTGTCAGGACAACTTGCTTGCATCTGATTGATAGAGCCCAAACTGCAAAATGTGAGGCGAATCGGCCCATTCCTAGGGTAATTGACCCTTGCTCATCATTGTAAATAAGCTATGCGTCTCAGTAATTCACTCAACAACAAGCGCATTGGCCAAAGATGCTCCTAGGTAGCAAGGCACATGATTTTCTTGTTGTATCAATGTATAGTCTACAATAATTTGTGAGACAGTCAGTAGCTGCATGCAAATTTCTCATAGATACCTTTTGAACCATTATCACAATGCCCTTATCTGCAAGTCTCCAAAACGACTTGTACAACACTCCATCATAGCCTTTTGGTCATGATCTGTACAATAACAGGCATATACTTCTATGCAACTCATATACTGGACCTGATAAAAAGGGATGATGGCAGTCGAACCACTAAAGTGACATTATGAACTGGTTTCAGTTCTTGAACCCCCTAGTGGTGATGTAAGGATTAGCTCAGTGGCATCCTTGAACCTGTACAAATCTTCACATCAAAGCAAAGGCTTCCCATCAGTGTTGGTAACTTTATTGCAAGGTCATACCTTTGACAAAATCCGATTAAGTGAGCTTCTTCCTTTCTTGACCACCAAGGCTTGCTAAAATTGTGCCATGGTACACCATTCTGCCAGGATATTGGGATCTTTTGGAGTTTCTTGATGGATTTGGAGGAAAAGAGGACATGGGTATGTCTGTCATGTCTATAATGGTGCTGAGACGTCTGGGGAGGTGATTGAATATATCTACGAGAATCTGAGCTTCCCCATTCGTGGGGTAAAGCAAGTGCCTGGGAAGTCTGAGGGTTGGACTTGGGTTGATGACATGCGATTCTGCGTACCTGAAGCAAAGTGAAGTGGTGAATAACCAGACCACTTGCTAGAGTCACTCGGTGATGAAATAATATTCCTTTACTGGATCGTCAAAGATCATCATATTAAATGCCATGAATAAGATCCTTATAGAATATTTGTTTGGACGTCACCAATGGCCTTGAATGCACAGAACTGCATTTTGAGAAAGAGGGGAGAAGAGTTAACACGGATGCTGTTACAGCATCAAATATTTGGCAGAACCCTCTCAGTAGTGATCCTGATCTCCTCTGATGAAATGTAATACCTGTTCTGCTGGATCTTGTTCCAGCCCCCGCTTTGTCATTTTGAATGACAATGGATGAAATGAATGCTGAGGCAAACAATTGATGCTAAAAGGAACGGATTCAGCAACATCCTGGACAAATGCTTAGCTGATTCAACATTGTGTACATTGAAAACAAATTCATGTCTGAAAACTGTTTGTGGAATAAACACAGGCAATGGCTGGACTAGCATGTTTTCATATATCAGTCATATTTGAGGTCTGGTCACATTGCCTTTTCACTGTCTTGACATAGCATCTATCTGATATGTGTAAAGAATAAAGAATGTCTCCCTCTTTGCCTCACGTGGGAATACTGTACAATTAGACATGTTTCATTGCTCCTATTGACTCTCCCAATGATATTCCTGGCAACCTCAATGATGTGAAGGTGGAAGACAATGTCTGCCATGACGTTCATATGGGAGATGGGAATGTCCAGTTATCTACTCCTACTTAACAATCTGACAGTGATCTCAGTGTCTCGTTTCCACCACGCTCAGGATTGCAGGCACAGGATAGAGAGCATCAGCCACCTCTTTCAAAGGGACCGAGAGTGCAGCTGGATGCTAACAAGGCATTTTTAACTTGAAACGTGAGTGTTTTCCTATTATGCATCTACTAATATTTTGCCACTCACCTTTCTGAAGTCTGCAGCCCACCTCCAGCTTCTGCCCCAAGTTATGTATCTCCCCTTAGTCTATTCCTTACCAGCTTCTCTATGTTCTCAGGTGCTCTTCTATGCCCAATTCAGAGTTTTTAGAAATTCAAGAATAAAGCATGTTTCATATGGCTCATCGACCTCCTGGCACTTATTATCTTTGATATCAGGAAATCCTTGTTACAATAATGCTGACAAATTTATTACTAATTTTTGTTTGATTATTAAGACTAGTGAAAAATTGAACGATGCCAACCATGGTGTGATAGTTGCGGGGAAGCATGTCAAGACAACTATGAAACAACTACTTCCTCTACCAGAAGTGAGTGGGTACTCTTATCTCGATAACCGTTGATTCTGCTGTGTGTTATGTCTAGTCCATGAGGGCCCATCTCGCTCCTTCTAGACTCATGTTATTTGCATTGGCCTTTAGTTTCTTATGGTTTATCAACCATGTTGTCTCCTTTCTGAAGGTATGTTAGTGTTCTATGCTTCTGTATCTGTTTAATAAACATGCATAGCTGTTATGATTTGCTCTGACTGTAATAAAATGGCAGGCGAGCTGGAGTATCCACGGCAGCAGATTAGTTTATTTCTTTTTCATTTTCATTTTCCTTTATTACGTAATAGTTTGAAGTGCGTGGGACACTATGACTCAAAAGGAGTCCATGGGATAATTCAAGTAGACAAATACTAGTAAATACCAATTCACGTATAAGTAGCTAGACCAATTAGCAAGGACTCTAACGAGTTCTCTTTGTCAACTCTGATAAAGAGTGTGCGCTTAAGTTAACCCTAGCTTGAGTTCACTATACTAGAACTTGTTATCACTACTAGCTCCTAACCTCCTCGGTTCCGAGCAAATCTTACTCTCATACAATTGATCCTCAACCGGTGATCAACTCCGATCACTAGTCACCTCCTCATAGCCAGGCCACAGGCTTAAGTGGACTGACTGGAAAGTTTAGACTCCGGAGGTGGACAACTGGGACCATACCTGGGCCCCAGTGTAGACCAGATCTTACAATCAGGTGGTGCTCAGTAGTTACTTGTACCTCTTTCACTTTATCAGCTTTGTGCTGCTGGTCCATTGTGATTAGTACACACAGAAGAACATCATCGCACCCCTAAGGAGACGATTAGTGTAGGGATCTTCCCTGTGAAGTGATAGTGTAATCCTAGTATTAGGGAAGTAGTTAGTAGGGCAATAGGCATCTGGTTGGGTGAAGATTTGCACCCCAGCAGACGTAAGTAGTTGGTAAATAGTCAGCCAAAGAACAATTGGTCAGTAAACCCGCAAATATATATACTCCCTATATACAACCAAGCTAGTCCCTCTAAGTACAATACACAATGTCCTTAGAGGCATACAACAACATCCTGAGCAAAATGCTCAACACCCGGCAAGCACTCACCAAAATGAGATCAGAACTAGAAGGAAAAGAGGGCAGAAAATGTTGGGAATGCAAGCAGTTTGGCCACATGGCTAAGGACTATAGGAACAAGAGTGGAAGGGTGGAAGAAAAGAAGAAGAAGTTGACAAATAGATTTGAGGCACTGGCAAGTAGGGTAATGCAATGTGGGGTAAAAGAAGTGAGGAGACAAGAGGTGGTGAAAGAAATGGTAAAGTGTTTTGGGTATGGAAGAGAGGGACACAAGAAGTGGGAATGTCCCAAGAAGAACAAAAGGAGCAGAAAGGAAGAGGCGGCACCACCACAAGTAATATGGGAGAAGGTGAAAAGGCACAGTAGAGCGAAGGGACTGCCCCTAAGAGGAGTGGCAATGTGCATGGAAGGGTGGACTACACCTAGAGAAGTGGTGATGTTTGTGGAGTGCAGAGGATGCAATTACAAGGGGATGAAGATGGAAGAGAATCAGGGGCAAGGGTTCCTGAGCAAGGGACAGTTGTGTAACATTGTCATAAATCATCTGCCCAAACCAAAAATAGTATGACTAGAGGGATGGGAAGAACGAGAGTTATTCTTGGATGGACTAGACGAGGGCTTCTAAAAATAGAAAAGAGAGATAAGATAAGATAAGTGAGATCACATGATCTGGTCACATGACAGGTCACATAATGGAACCTTTTAGAAAGATCAGTAGTTACTAAGCGTACACATAGACAAATAAGAATTGTATATAAGTAGGTAGCACAATCCACCAAGAGACTCCATTGAGTTCTCTTCATTCTCTCATAACATTGAGTGTGATAAGACAGTCATCTTGACTAGCCTTGTCATTACAAACATGTGGTATGGAAGCTGCAAAGAGGCTTGGAATTGGAGAGAAGAAGAGGCAAAAGGTGGTAGAGCAGAAAGAGTGAAGTGTGGTGCATGTGGAGGCAAAGATGCAGTAGTAGGAAGAGAGGTGAAAAGAAATGAGAAAGGAGAAGTGTTCTGTCTGCCCTGCAGGACAGGAAAGAAAATACCATGGTGGAACTGGAGTAGAGAGTTGAAACAGTTGGTACCTAGGGCCCAAGTGGAAGGGGATGGAATCACTGACCCGGAGAAGAGACAAAGGGAAGTCAGAAGGACCTTGAAGGGTCTGCGGAAAGTATGGATGCAAATAGGAGTAGAAAAGATTGATACTCATAAAGGGGTATTGGTGAAAGCATTGCTGGACAGTGGAGCCACAAAGCTCTTTATGAGCAAAAAATGTGCAGAAAGAGGAGGTTTCAAGTTGATAAAACTGGAAAAGCCAATAATAGTGCGAAATGTGGATAGCACAGGAAATAGTGGAGGATCAATCACACATAAAGTAGAAGTAAACCTGTACTTTAAAGGACATGTGGAAAGAGTGAGAATGGATGTGTGTGATCTAGGAAAGACAGAAGTGATATTGGGAATGCCTTGGCTACAGGCACATAACCCAGAAATAGATTGGGAGAAAGGA
>Ga0154005_100561_pt1 | contig 13822 bp, 23 predicted proteins | sample TSFL089MetaG_FD_104698 | JGI IMG/M metagenome (GOLD analysis project Ga0154005, IMG submission 104698) | Attine ant fungus gardens microbial communities from Florida, USA - TSFL089 MetaG | ecosystem: Host-associated > Fungi > Mycelium > Unclassified | place: USA: Florida, Lake Talquin State...
ATTTTGACTCTCTAACTTGGTAGTACCCACTTTTGTAAGAACAGTAAAGCACTTTGATATTTCCCATTACAAACACACAAGTCTATCCCCCCCTCACTTTGCTTTTAAAAAGATCCCCCATCAGCAGCAATGTGCATGGAGAGGTGAACAACACCCAGAGAAGTGGTAATGTTTGTGGAGTGTAGGGAGTGTAATTATAAGGGAACAAAGACAGAGGAAAATCAGGAACAAGGGTTCCTGGGGAAGGTGCAGTTGTGCAACATGTAGTGCGGAGGCTACAAGAAAGCATGGAACTGGAGAGATAGGGAAGCAGAGAATGGAAGAGCAGAAAGGGTAAAGTATGGCATATGCAAAGAAAAAGATGTAGTGGTAGGAGAGAAAGTAGAAAGGAATGAGAAAGGGGAAGTTTTCTATCTACCCTGTAGGATAGGAAAGAAAATGCCATGGTAGAATTGGGGAGGAAAATTAGAACAGATGGTGCCTAGAGTCCAGAAAGGGAGGGCTGGAATTACTAATCTGAGGAGAGTGGCAGAAACTGTCAATCAGAAGGCAGTGCAGAAGAAAGGGAAAGTAAGAGAAGTGAGACAAACATTCAAGCCTCTAAGAAAAGTATGGATGAGTGTGGGGATAGAAAAGATAGATACGCATGAAGGTAGGATGGTAAAAGCCTTGCTTGATAATGGAGCAATGGGATTATTCATGAGTAAAAGTTTAGCTCAAAAAGGGGGATATATGTTGATCAAGCTAGATCAACCTTTACAAGTAAGAAATGTGGACGGCACTGGTAATAGTGGAGGTGCAATCACCTATGAGGTGGAGGTGAACATGTTCTACAAGGGACACATAGAAAAAGTGCACATGGATGTTTGTGAGTTGGGAAAGACAGATGTAATATTGGGCATGCCATGGTTAGCAGCCCATAATCCAGAGATAGATTGGGAAAAGGGAGAAGTAAGGATGATGAGATGTCCACTACTGTGTGGAAGAATAGTGAGGATAAAGGGGAAGAAAGAGACCAGAGAGGACAAGAAGAAAATTGTGAGATGGGCCATAGATAAGAAAGAAGATTGGAGACGAGAAGAAGAAATAGAAGCAGACCATAGGAAGATAGAGGAAATGGTACCCAAAAGGTTCCATAAATGGTTGAAAGTATTTGGGAAGGTGGAATCTAAAAGAATGCTGGTTAGGAAGGTATGGGACCATGTGATAGATCTCAACAACAACTTTAAACCAAGCAAAGCAAGAGTATACCCTCTTTCTAAAAATGAAAAAGAAGAGGTGCAAAAGTTTGTTGACAAGCACTTAAAGAAGGGGTACATCAGACCTTCTAAATCACCCCAAACCTCACCAGTGTTCTTTGTAGAAAAGAAGGATGGAAGCAAGTACATGGTTATGGATTACAGGAGGTTCAACAAGCAGACAGTCAAAAACAATTATCTGCTGCCATTAATTACAGATCTAGTAGACTCTATGGGAAATAAGAGAGTATTCACTAAGATGGACCTCCAGTGGAGCTACAATAACGTGCAAATTAAGAAAGGAGATGAGTGGAAGGTAGCCTTTACTATACATATAGGGTTGTATGAACTAGTGGTGATGTTTTTTGGAATGACAAATTTGCCTGCTACATTCCAAGACATGATGGAGTGTTGAATTGGCCTGTATCTAAGATGGTCAGAGATGTTAGGAAGTTCTTGGGCCTTGTAAATTATTATAGGCAATTTGTGAAAGACTTTGCCAAATTAGCTTGGTCATTGAATAACTTGATGAGAAAGAAGAAGAAGTGGAGATAGGAAGATGAGCAACAGACAGTGTTTGACTAGCTTAAGAAGGTCTTTACGAACAGACCATTATTAGTTGCACCAGATTTAGACAGGGAACTCAGAATGGAGGCAGATGCCTCTAACTTCACAACAGGAGGAGTACTGTCTACTAAATATGAAGACAGTAAATGGAGACCAATAGCATATATTTCTAAGTCATTAAATGAGACTGAAAGAAATTACAAAATACATGACAAGGAGATGCTGGCTATAATACAATGTCTAGAAGCGTGGAGGCATTTTCTGGAAGGAGCAAGGAGTAAACAAAGTTTGGACAGATCCTAAGAATCTCAAGTACTTTATGAGCAACCAGAAGCTCAATCGTAAACAAGCAAGATGGGCACTGTACTTATTAAGATTTGACTTTGTCTTGAAACATATTTCAGGAAGTAAGATGGGGAAAGCAAACGGGTTGAGTAGGAGACCAGATTGGGAGATTGGAGTAGAAAAGAATATGAAGAACAAATGCTAGTGAAGAAAGAATGGTTTGATGCAAAGAGAATTAGAGTAGTGGAGGTGATTATAGAGGAAGTAGATTTGCTGGATAAAGTAAGGAAGTGTAAAGTGAGAGATAATGAAGTAATTAAGGCAGTAGAAGAGATGAAGCAAGCAGGTGTAAAAATATTGAGAGATGAGGAATGGTGTCAAGAAGATGGCCCAATATTAAAAGAGGGAAAAGTATATATCTCTAAAGATAATAAGTTGAGAGCAGAAGTAATCAGGCTACATCATGACACGCCTGTGGGAGGACACGGAGAACAGTGGAAGATGGCAGAATTAGTAATGAGAAATTTCTGGTGGTCAGGGGTTTCTAGAGAAGTAAAGTGGTATGTAGAGGAGTACAACACCTGTCAGTGCAATAAAAATTGAATGCAACCACTGGTAAGAAAGTTGATGCCAAATTCAATTTCAGAGAAAGCGTGGACCCACATTAGTACAGACTTTATTACAAAGTTGCCCTTGGCTCAAGGATACGACTCCATCTTAGTAGTAGTAGACAGATTTACAAAAATGGCTATTTTGTATCTACTACAGAGAAGACAAGTGCAGAGGGGCTAGCACGACTATTTAGAAATAATGTCTGGAAGTTATATGGATTACTAGATAGTATAATTTCAGATAGAGGACCACAGTTTGTAGCAGGTATCATGAGAGAGTTGAATTGCATGCTAGGGATCAAGACAAAGTTGTTTATAGCATTTCACCCACAAACGGATGACCAGACAGAAAGAATGAATCAGGAGTTGGAACAGTATCTCTGAATGTTCATAGACCACCAGCAAGAACAATGGCCAGAATAGCTGGGCACAACTGAATTTGCCTACAACAATAAAGTGCACATGGGTACAAAGGTATCACCATTCAAAGCAAATCAAGGACAAGATCCAAGAATGGGATTTGAGATGAGAAAGAAGAGAAAATATGAAAGAGTGAAAAAGTTTGTGGAAAAGATGAAGAGTGTGCAAGAGGAAGCAAAAGCAGCACTACAGAAGGCACAAGAAAATATGAAGAGGTATGTTATAAAATGGCAGGCGAGCTAGACAATCCGCAGCAGCAGATTATTTTATTTCTTTTTCTTTTCTAATAATTATGTAATATTAAATGCGCATGGGACATCATGACTCAAAAGAGATGCGCAGGATAAAATAGTTAGGTAAATACTTGTAAACACATATTTGTGTATAAATAGCTGAGCCAATTAGTAGGAACTCTAACAAGTTCTCTTTGTCAACTCTGACTTAGAGTGTGGACTTAAGTTATCACAACTAACGTTCACTACAAGGTATGCAGACAGAGAAAGAGGAGAAGTGGAAGAATATAGGGTTGGCGACTTAGTACTACTCAGCACTAAGGATCTAAAGTACCAGATGGTTGGAAGATAAACAAAGAAATTCACTGAATGCTTTGTTGGACCTTATAAAGTAAAGGCAATAATTTCCAGTAACGTAATAGAGTTGGATTTGCCAAATACATCCAGTAGTTAACATTAGTCAGGTACGATGCTATAGGGTGCAAGTGGAAGGACAGAGAAAAGAAGTGCCACAACCAGTGGTAATTGAAGGAGAAGAAGAATGGGAGGTAGAGAAGATCATAAACAAGAGAAAAATACGGGGAAGGGATAAGTACTTAGTATGATGGAAAGGATGTATGGCAGAAGAAGATATATGGGAGAGCAAAGAAAATCTGAAGAACGTAATGGAGTTGGTTAAAGAATTTGAGAAGGAATATCAAAGGGAAGAGAAAGAAGAAGTAAGATGACAGGAGGCAGCAGAAGATAAAAGAATGTTTAGTAGAGAATTACCAGGAAGATATACGGCAAAGTTGCTCTATAGATAGGGCAACAAGAAATATGATTGAGAATATTGGAAGAAGATGGAAGAAAATTGGAAACAATGGAAGAAGAATCCATTCTCTTGATATAACAGGAATCCATTCTTGAAAAGAATGGAAGAAGAGAAGGACGAATACAAAGGAGGAAAAATAGAGGAGTGGAATGAAGAAGAGGACGAGGAAGACTGACGAAGGATCAAGAAGAATAGAAAATATCTAGAAAATCTAGGGGATGAAAATTTGGATATGGACAACCTAAAGGACCCATATGCTGAACTATGAAGAAGTTTTCAGGACAAGAACCCTTGAGAGAGGAGTAGTGTCATAAATTGCCAAATTCCCCTGAATCATTATTTATTTTTATTTTATTTTATTTTTTCATTTAATTAGGTAATTACGTTGGATCAGTAAACATGTACAAATAATTGGATTTGTATAAGTATTGCATACAATCTAGTGAGAACTCTAACAAGTTCTCTTTGTCTACTCTGACATAGAGTGAGATTTGGGTTAGGGTTATTGCAACCACAACTTGAGTTTTTATAAAGAAGGACCCAAGAGATGTGAACAGGAAACAGGAAAGAGAGTAGAAGAAGGTTTAAGAGAGGAATTATGTAGTGAACCCAAGTTAGAGTTAACTTAAGTACATACTCTTAATCAGAGTTGATAAAGAGAACTTGTTAGAGTCCTCACTAATTGATCTAGCTACTTATACACAAATCTGTATTTACTCATATTTGTCTACTCAAGTTCTCTTGTGATTTCTTATTGAGTCATCCTATTCTACATATTTCAAACTATATGACAAAATAAAATAAATAAAAATGAAAATGAAAATGAAAATAATAAAACAGTGTGCTGCTGTTTTATGACACCACCTCCCTCTCAAGCTTCCTCATCCTCAAGGATTTTTTTCTTCTTATAATTTGTAGTCCTAATCTCTCATGTTCCCTATTTCATCCTCCTCTTTCTCCTTTTGTTTTATTAGTAGAAACAGATTGTGGCTTACTTTTGTGAATGGATTCCTTTTCCATTGCTGCCAATTTTCTTCTAATCTTCTCCAATATTCTCGTTCATATTGGCATTCTCCCCATCCATCTAGTAATTTTGCTGTGTATCTCCCCTGCAATTCTCTGTTAAATATGTTCCTTTCCTTCTCCCTTTCTTGTCATCTTGTTTCTTTTTCTTCTTCTCTTTTGTATTCTCTTTCAAATTCTTCTACTAAGTCATTTGTGTTTTTGAGGTTTTTCTTGCCCTCTCAAGTGTCCTCCTCCGCCATATATCCTTTCCACCATACTAAATACTTCTCTCTTCCTTGTACCCACTTCTTATTCAGTATCTTTTCCACCTCCTATTTTTCCTCTCTCTTAATTATCACAGGTTATGGTTTCTCTTTTCTTTATCCTTCTACTTGTCCTGTGTACCTTTGTACTCTACTTACATTAACCACCAGATGTATCTTTACTGTACTTGGTAGTTCTAGTTCTATGGTATTTGTCAAAACTATAGACTTGACTTTGTAAGGTCTGACAAATCTTTCTGTAAGTTTTTCCATTCTCCTCTCCACTATTTGATATCTGAGATTCTTAGTACTGAGTAGCACTAAGTCTCCTATACAATACTCCTCTGCTTCTCCTCTATGTCTATCCATGTATTTCTTCATATCTTCTTGCACTTTCCCTAGCGCTGCCTTTGCTTCTTCCTGAATTTCCTGCATCCTCTCCGCAAACTTATTCACCTCTTCAAACTTCTCCTTCTTTCTGAGTTCAAATCCCATACAAGGATCTCATTCACTGTTTGCCTTGAAGAGCAATACTTTAGTACTTGTCTGCACCTTGTTGTTGTAGGTGAACTCTGTAGTTCCTAGCCATTCCAGCCACTACTCTTGACAATGGTCTATGAACATTCTCAAGTACTGTTCTAGTTCTTGGTTTATTCCTTCTATTTGTCTGTCTGTCTGTGGGTGGAATGCCATTGATAATTTACTCTCAATCCTTAGCATAATATTTAACTTCCTCATCACTCCTGCTGCGAATTGTGGCCCTCTATCAGAGATAATACTTTCTGGTAAGCCATGTAGCTTCCAGACATTATCTCTAGATAACCTAGCCAGTCCCCCTGCTGTCGTCTTCTCCATAGTAGGTATAAAGTGAGCCATCTTAGTTAACCTATCTACTACTACCAGGATAGAGTCATATCCTTGTACTAATGGTAACTTTGTAATAAAATCCGCTGATATATGACTCCATGGTTTCTCTGGTATTGAGTTGGGCATTAGCTTGCTAGCAGGTACCTGCGTATGATTCTTATTTCTTTGGCATACACCGTATTCTTCCACATATTGCTTCACTTTCCTACTTACTCCTGGCCACCAGAAGTTTTGGGTTACCAACTTTGTTGTTTTTTACTGTCCTCCATGTCCTTCTATGGGCATGTCATAGTGTAACCTAACGATCTCTGCTCTTAATTTTTTGTCTTTTAGTACGTACACCTTTCCTTCCTTCAATATTAGCCCTTCATGCTCTTTCTATTCTTTGTCTCTCAAAACTTTCACTCCAGCTCATTTCATTTTTTCCACTGCTTTAACTACTTTGTTATCTTTTACTTCACTCTTTCTTATCTTATCTAATACATCCACTCCCTTGATCACTACCTCTGATACCTATGCTGCTCTCATTTCCAGCCATTTTTGCTTCACCAATGTTTGTTTCTTATTGTTCTTTTCCATCCTTACTTCCCAATCCGGCCTTCTACTCAGCCTATCCACTTTTCCCATTCTACTCCCAGATACATGCTTCAGAACAAAGTTGAACCTAGATAAATAGAGTGCTCATCTGGCTTGCTGTCTATTTAACTTCTGATTACTCATAAAGTATTCTAAATTTTTATGGTCCAGCCATATTTCAAATTTCCCCTTAGTACCTTCTAAAAAGTGCCTCCAGACCTCTAGGCATCTAATTACTGCTAACATCTCTTTATCATGAATCTCGTAATTATGTTCTGTTTCATTTAGAGATTTTGAGATGTAAACCACCAGTCTCCACTTATTATTTTTGCACTTGACAGACAATACACTTCCTGTTGCAAAATTGGAAGTGTCCATCTCGACTCTAAATTTCTTATTCAAGTTGGATGCCACTGATAAAGGTCTTATAGTAAAGATTCCTTTCAACTGCTCAAATGCCTCTTACTGGGTTTTCTCCTATTTCCACTTCTCATCCTTTCTTGTCAACATATTCAAGGGTTTTGCTACCATTGCAAAATTCTTAATAAATTGCCTATAGTAATCGGTGAGTTCCAAGAATTTCCTGACATCCCTGACCATCTTTGGCATTGACCAGTTCAACACTCCTACTACCTTATTCTCCTTCATCTTGATTTTTCCCTAACCCATTACTACTCCCAGGAAGTTTACTTTGTTGACTTTCCATAAGCACTTCTCTGGTTTCATATATAGGTCATTTTCTTCCAACCTCTTTAGTACTTCTGCCATAATTTTATCATGGTCTTTTTCATTCTCTGTGCCCACTAGTACATTGTCCACAAAGACTACCACCTTTCCCTTGTTAATGAGATCTCTCATGATCTCATTCATCATCCCTTGGAATGTGGCTGGTGAGTTCGTTATTCCAAAGAACATCACTACCAGTTCAGATGACCCCACATATGTAGTGAAGGTTGCTTTTCACTCATCTCCCTCCTTGATGCATATGTTGTTGTAACTCTATCTTAGTAAATAACTTCTTGTTTCCCATTGAGTTTACTAAGTCGGTGATTAAAGGTAATGGATAGTTGTTTTTCACTGTCTGCTTATTGAGTTTATAATAGTCCATGACCATACGCTTTCTACTATCTTTTTTTCCAACAAAGAAAACCAGAGAAGTCTGTGGTGACTTTGAAGGCCTTATGTATCCCTTTCTCAAGTGGTCCTGAATGAACTGCTAGACCTTCTCTCTTTTGTTTCTAGAGAGCAGGTATACTCGTGCTTTACTGGTCTTGAACTCCTCCTTGAGATCTATGGCATGATCTCATATCTTTCTTATCGGCATCCTCTTTGACTTCACTTTGCCAAAGACTTTCAGCTATTTGTGAAACTTTTGCGGTACTATCACTTCTACCTTTTTATGGTCTAACTCCATTTCTTCCTCTTTTCTCCAATTCTCTTTCTTGTCTGCTGTCCATCTGACCCTTTCAGCCTTATCCCTTTGGATTTTCTTCTTTCCTTTCCTTTTCCTTTTAATTTCTGGGCCCATTTCTTTCTTGCCCATATACCGTCCACATATTAGTGGACATCTCATCATCTTTACTTTCCCTTTTTCCCAATCTATCTCTGGATTGTGTGCTTGTAACCAGGGCATCCCTAATATTACTTTTGTCTTTCCCGGATCGCACACATCCATTCTTGCTTTTTCTATGTGTCCTTTGAAGTACAGGTTCACTTCTACTTTGTGCGTAATTATACCTCTACTATTTCCTGTACCGTCCATGTTTTGCACTGGTATTGGCCTTTCTAGTCTTATTAACTTGAAGCCTCCTCTCTCTGCACATCTCTTGCTCATAAAGAGCCCTGTGGCTCCACTGTTCAATAATGCTTTCACTGATACCCCTTTGTGAGTGTTGATCCTTTCCACTCCTATCTGTATCCATATCTCTCATAGACCCTTTAAGGTCCTTCTAACTTCTCTTTGCTTCTTCTCTGGGTTAGTAATTTCAGCCCCTTCCCCTTGGGCCATAGGCACTGACCATTCTAACTTCTCACCCCAATTCTACCAGGGTGTTTTCTTTCCTATTCTACATGGTGGGCAGAAAATCTCCCCTTTCTCATTCCTCTTTGTTTTCCATATCACCACGTCCTTTCCTCTGCATATGCTATACTTTACTCTTTTTGCCCTTCTGCATTTCACTTCTCTATCTCTTCAATTCTACACTTCTTTACAACTACCGCACCACATATTACACACCTGTCCCTTACTTAGAAAACCTTGCCCCTTATTCTCCTGAGTCTTTGTCCCCTTTAATCATACCCTCTGCATTCTACCAACATTACTACTTCCCACTTTGTGGTCCACTCTTTCATGCTCATTCTTGTTCCTCTTGGGGGTAGTCCCTTGGCACCACAATGTTCTCTCACTTTCTTCCACATATTTGGAGGCAGCTCTATTTCCTCTCTTCTCTTCTTGTTCTTCCTTATGCACTCCCATTTCTTATGGCCTTGTTTGCCACACCTAAAACACCTTACTCCTTCTTCTCCCGTTTCCTACCTTCTTACTTTCTTTACACTGCACTGCATTATTCTGCTTGCCAAAATACATGATATCTATTAACTACCATCTGTTAAGTTCTGAGTAATTCCTCACATCAGACAGCTTCTGCCCACATGTTTTCCCACATATGGTGGCTGTCTGATTGGCATGTGATTGACCTCAGATCATCACTTGATCTTTCCCATGCTTGTCCATTTTATAATCATAATGTTCCTGCGTCCCTATTTGTTGCTTTCCTTTTCTCTTCCACCCTACCTACCTTGTTTCTGCAGTTCTTGGCCAGGTGGCCAAACTACTTACATTCCCAACACTTTCTTTCTTCCCTTCCTTCCAGCTTTGATCTCATTTTGGCAAGTGCTTGCCAGGTATTGAGTATTTTGCTTAGTAGTTGGTTGTACACTTCTAAGAACATGATATTCTGTACTTAAAAGAGCAAGTTTTTGTTTGACTTCATGTTGAAGCATATTTCAGGAAGTAAAATGGGGAAGGCAGATGGGTTGAGTAAAAGACCAGATTGGGAGGTTGGAGTAGATAAGGATAACAAGGAGCAGATGTTGGTGAAGAAAGAGTAGTTGGAGGTGAAGAGGATTAGAGTAACGGAAGTAGTTATAGAAGGGGTGGACTTACTGGATAGAGTAAGGAAATGTGAAGCGAGAGATAATGAGGTAGTGAAAGCTGTAGAAGAGATGAAGCAAGCAAGAGTAAAAATGCTGAGAGATGAAGAGTGGTGCCAAGAAGATGGCTTGATGCTAAAGGAAGAGAAAGTGTATGTTCCCAAAAATAAAAATTTGAGGGTGAAAGTAATCTAGCTACACCATGATATGCCTGTAGGAGGACATGGAAGACAGTAGAAAACAGCAGAACTGGTAATGAGGAACTTCTGGTGGCCAGGGATTACTAGAGAAGTGAAGCAATACATAGAAGAGTGCAATGCCTGCCAATGTAACAAGAATCAAATGCAACCACTGGTAGGAAAATTAATGCTGAATTCAGTTCCAGAGAAAGTGTGGATCCATATTAGTGCAGACTTCATTACAAAGTTGTCTTTAGTGCAAGGTTATGACTCAATCCTAGTAGTAGTAGATAGATTTATAAAAATGGCACACTTCATACCTACTACAGAGAAAATGAGCACAGAAGGATTAGCATGATTATTTAGAGATAATATCTGGAAGTTACACAGATTGCCAGATAGTATAATTTTGGATAGAGGACCACAGTTTGTGGCAGGAATTATGAAGAAGTTGAATCAAATGCTAGGGATCAACACTAAACTGTCAACTGCATTTCACCCACAAACAGATGGACAAACTGAGAGGATGAACCAAGAGCTAGAACAATATCTCAGGATGTTTATTGACCATAGACAAGAGCAGTGGCCAGAATGGTTTACAGAATTTGCATACAATAATAAGGTACACATGGGAACTAAGGTGTCATCTTTTCAAGCAAATCATAGACAAAACCCCAGGATGGGATTCAAGTTGAGAAAGAAGAGGAAATATGAGGGAGCAGAGAAGTTTGCAGAAAGGATAAAGAATGTACAGGAAGAGGCAAAGGCAGTATTGCAGAAGATGCAGGAAGATATGAAGTGGTATGCGGACAGAGAAAGAGGGAAGGTGAAGGAGTATAGAGTAGGCAGCTTGGTGCTACTCAGCACGAAAGACCTGAAGTACCAAATGACTGGGAGACATATAGAAAAGTTCACCAAGCACTTTGCAGGACCTTACAAAGTAAAAGCGATTATTTCTAGTAATGCAATAGAATTAGAATTGTTAAGTACAGTTAGAATACATCCAGTAGTCAATGTCAGTAGAGTATGGAGGTATAAGTTGTAGGTGGAAGGCCAGAAAAAGGAGATGCCACAACTAGTGGTAATTGAAGGAGAAGAGGAATGGGAAGTGGAGAAAATTATAAACAAGAGAAAAGTACGAGGAAGGGACAAATACTTGGTGTGATGAAAATGATATATGACAGAAGAAGATACTTGGGAGAGTAAGTAGAATTTGAAGAACACTATAGAATTAGTAGAAGATTTCAAAAGGAGATATCATATAGAAGAAGAAGAGAAAGTTAGATAATAGGAAGCAAATGAAGATAAGAAGATATTCAGCAGAGAATTACCTGTAGTGAGAAGGTTAGTCAAGACAACTCCCTTATCACACTCAACGTTATGAGAGAATAAAGAGAACTCAATGGAGTTCCTCTGTGAATTGCTCTATCTACTTATACACAATTTTTATTTGTTTATATATATGCTTAAGTAACTTCCTGCAATTCTTCCAGAATGTTCTATTATATGATGTGTCATGTGACCAGATCATGTGATATTATCTTATCTTATCTCCTATTCTATTTTTAGCAACCCTTGTCTAATTTATCTGAAAATAAGTTCCATTTTTTCCACCTCTCTAGTTGTATAATTTTGGGTCTAAGGAGGTTTATAATATTACCCTCCTTTTTAAGGTTCTTTCTCTGGAAGAACTTTGCTCTTTTCCATTTTTTCCAGTTCCTTTCCAACTTCTTTAGATACTCCCAATTGAACTTTTGATTGTCCCATCCATATAATAATTTTGCTGTAAATCTCCTTGGTATTTTCCTATGTTCTTCCTTTATTCTTCTTCCTTCTCTATCATATTCTTTCTCGTACTCATCTACTACTTCCTTGGCATTTTTCAGGTTTGCCTCCCTTTCCCACGAGTCTTCTTCTGCCAGATATCCTTTCCACCTTACCAAATATTCCTATTTGCCATATCTCCTTCTTTTGTTCATCATCCTTTTTACCTCATATTCTTTTTCTCCTTCTATTATCACCAGAAGGGTTGGTTGCTTCTTTTGTCCCTGAACCTGCTCCTTGTACCTCCTGATCCTACTCACATTTACTACTGGGTGGATTTTGACTATTCTCAGTAATTTTAGTTCCACCACATTGGTTGATATAACCTTTTTTATTTTGTAAGGTTCCAGAAATCTCTCTGTCAACTTTTCCATTTGTCTTCCCTCTATCTGCCATTTCAAATCTTTGGTATTTAGTAGCACCAAGTTCCCTTCCCAGTATTCCTCCACTTCTCCTTTTTTTCTGTCCGCTTGTCTCTTCATTTTCTCCTGTGCTTTCTTTAGTGCTGCTTGGGTATAATGATAGAGTAGTTGAGACAATCACCTTATCACACTCAACGTTATGAGAGAACAAAGAGAACTCAATGAAGTCTCTTGGTAGATTGTGCTACCTACTTATACACATTTTCTATTTGTCTATATGTACACTTAAGTAACTACCAAACCTTCTAGAAGATTCCATCATATGACCTATCATGTGACCTGGTCATGTGATCCCATCTTATCTTATCTCTCTTTTCTATAATTAGAATCCTTCATCTAGTCCATCCAAGAATAGCTCTCATTCCTCCCATCCCTCTAGCTGTACTATTTTTGGTTCAGTTAGGCAATTTATGACATTGGGCTTTCTCCTGCATCTTCTTCATTCTTTCTGCAAATTCTTTTGCTCCTTCCAACTTCTCCTTCTTCCTCATCTTGAATTCCATTCTTGGATCTCTTCCACTGTTTGTTCTGAAGGGCAACACTTTTATCAAAGTGTTTACTTTGTTGTTGTAGGTAAACTCTGCCGTCCCTAACCATTCAGACTATTGTTCTTGTTAGTGGTTAATAAACATCCTTAGATACTGTTCTAGTTCCTGATTGACTTGTTCTATCTGTCCGTCTATCTGTGGATGAAAGGCCATTAACAATTTTGTTTCAATTCCCAGTATTTGGTTCAATTCCCTCATTAGGTTTGCCACATACTGCACTCCCCTATCTGAAATGATGCTTTTAGGCAATTTATGTAGTTTCCATACATGATCCCTTAATAGTCTTGCAAGTTCTTCTGCTGACGTTTTTTCCATTGTCAGTATGAAGTGTGTCATTTTTGTCAGTCAATCAAGGAATGGTGGGAGAGATCGGTGAGGTTGGATCAAAATTTAAGGTAGAATTAAGCAGAAAAGAAGGTGTTGGGGAACAAAGGAGTAGCATGGGTGGCCTTGCCACCAGAAGCGCAGCCATCTAGAGGGACCAGGCCCTTCTGGAATAACAGACACCAGGAGGGTTTCTATGAAGCACCAAGGGGAGGATTTGGTAGAGATTTGAGAAGGAGAGAGGGAGGAGGGCAAGGGGTCAGGGACCCCAACATAATGAAAGTAGACAAGGGATGGGGAGGAGATTGGAGGTGTTTCAACTGTGGAATGTTCAGGCACATGGCCTGATACTGCAAAAATTGGAAGGAGGTTGGAGGAGGGACACAGAAGGCATTAAAAGATCAGAGAGACCAATAAGCCCTTGGCTGGCCTCCCATAATAAGTAAAGTATATTATATGGACAAAATACAATGGACGTTAACCATCATACTGA
>Ga0154005_100562_pt1 | contig 13812 bp, 25 predicted proteins | sample TSFL089MetaG_FD_104698 | JGI IMG/M metagenome (GOLD analysis project Ga0154005, IMG submission 104698) | Attine ant fungus gardens microbial communities from Florida, USA - TSFL089 MetaG | ecosystem: Host-associated > Fungi > Mycelium > Unclassified | place: USA: Florida, Lake Talquin State...
TAAAAATCGGACACAAGCACCTGCTGGCAAATTAATGCCAAATTCTATTCCAGAAAAGCCATGGAGTCATATATCAGCAGATTTCATCACTAAGCTGCCTTTGGCTCAGGGATACGACTCAATCTTAGTAGTTGTTGATAGATTAACAAAAATGGCACATTTTATTCCAACTACAGAGAAAACGACAGTAGGAGGACTGGCACAATTGTTTAGGGATAATGTCTGAAAGTTATATGGCTTGCCAGAAAGCATTATTTCAGATAGAGGACCGCAGTTTGCAGCAGGAGTGATGAGGGAGCTGAACGCGATGTTGGGGATCGATAGCAAATTTGTTATAGAACGGCAGGTGAGTTAGACAATCCACGGCGGCAGATTATTTTATTTCTTTTTCTTTTCTAATAATTATGTAATAATAACTACGTGCAGGACATCATGACTTAAAAGAGATGCACGGGATAAAATAGTTTAGACAAATACTTGTAAATACATATTTGTGTATAAGTAGCCAAACCAATTAGTGGGAACTTTAATGAGTTCTCTTTGTTAAACTCTGACTTAGAGTGTGAGTGAGGTTAGGGTTACTCAACCAAAGCTTCAGTCATTACAAAATTGTCGACGGTGTTCCACCCACAAATAGATAGGTAAACAGAAAGAATGAATCAGGAATTGGAACAGTACCTGAGAATGTTCATTGACCATCAACAAGAGCAGTGGCCGGAATGGCTGGGAACAGCAGAATTCACCTATAACAACAAGGTGCAGACAAGCACAAAGGTGTCACCGTTTAAAGTGAATGCTGGACGAGACCCAAGAATGGGATTCGAGTTGAGGAAGAAGGGAAAGTTTGAAGAGGCAAACAAATTTGTGGAAAGGATACAGGAGATACAAGGGGAGGCAAAGGCGGCACTCAGTAAAGCGCAAGAGGACATGAAGAAGTATGCGGACAGGCATAAGGAAGAAGTGGAGGAGTATAAAGTGGGAGATCTAGTGCTGCTTAGCACAAAAGATCTCAAGTACCAGATGGTGGGCAGGAGAACGGAAAAACTTACAGAGAGATTCATTGGACCTTATAAGGTCAAGTCAATAGTTTTGACGAACGCCATAGAATTAGAACTACCTAGTACAGTAAAGATTCATCCAGTAGTTAATGTAAGTAGAGTACAAAGATACACCAGTCAGGTGGAAGGACAGAAGAAAGAAATGCCACAACCCGTGGTAATCAAAGGTGAAGAGGAGTGGGAGGTAGAAAAAATAATGAATAAGAGACAGGTACGAGGGAGAGATAAGTACCTAGTATGATGGAAGGGGTGTACGGCAGAGAAAGACACTTGGGAAAGTAGGGAAAACCTTAAAAATGCAAGTGATCTTGTAGAAGAGTTTGAAAAGGAATACGGAAGGGAAGAAGAAGGAGAAACAAGGCAGCAAGAAAGAGAGGAAGAGAAGAACGTGTTCAACAGAGAATTGCCGGGAAAGTACACAGCAAAATTATTATATGGGTGGGGAGAGAAGAAATACAAGCAGGAATATTGGAAAAGATTGGAAGAAAATTGGCAGCGATGGAAGAGAAATCCATTCGCTAAAGTAAGCCGTAATCCGTTCTTATAGATAAAACAACAAGAAGAGGATGAAATGGGAAACATAGGGGATTGGAACAGTGAGTTGTAAAATCCTCGAGGACGAGGAAGCTTGAGAGGGGGGTGGTGTAATAAAATGGCAGGCGAGCTGGAGCATCCACGGTGGCGGATTATTTTATTTCTTTTTCATTTCCCTTTATTATGTAATAGTTTGAAGTGTACGGGACACTATGACTCAAAAAAAGTCCATGGGATAATTTGAGTAGACAAATACTAGTAAATACCGATTCGTGTATAAGTAGCTAGACCAATTAGCGAGGACTCTAACGAGTTCTCTTTGTCAACTCCGATAAAGAATATGCACTTAAGTTAACCCTAACTTGAGTTCACTACAATAAGCTTGTGAAAGAGATACTGAGGAGGCTGGAAGAAAATGACTTATACATGAAACCAGAGAAATGTGTATAGAAGGTACAAAAGGTGAATTTTCTGGGAGTAGTAATGGGTCAAGGAAAGATCAAAATAGAGGAGAATAAAGTAGTAGGGGTATTAAATTGGTCTATGCCAAAGACAGTCTGGGATGTCAGAAAATTCTTGGGTCTTGCAAACTACTATAGATGATTTGTAAAAGATTTTGCTAAAATTGCTTGACCTCTGAACAACCTGATAAGAAAGAAAAAGAAGTAGAACTGGAGAACTGAGCAGCAGAAGGCATTTGAGCAGTTGAAGACAGTTTTCACAAGTTGACCTCTATTAGTTGCACCCAATCTAGATAAGAAGTTTAGTGTAAAGACTCAAGTGCCGATTGGGTAACCTTAACCTAAGTCTCATTCTTTATCAGAGTTGACAAAGAGAACTCGTTAGAGTTCTCGCTAGATTATATACATTACTTATACATGTCCAATTGTTTGTCCTTATTTACTGATCTGAGTATATTACATAATTAAATGAAAAAGAAAAGAAAAAGAAAATAAATATTGACTTAGAGGAAATTGGGCGATTCATGACATTTAGGATGGAGGCCAATACCTCTAACTTTGCAACTGAAGGAGTATTGTCTATTAAGTGCGAAGATAACAAATAGAGACCAGTAGCATATATTTCTAAATTGTTAAATAAAATAAAAAAGAACTATGAAATACATGATAAAGAAATGCTAGCTATAATATACTGTTTAGAAGCATGAAGACACTTTCTAGAGAGATCCAAAAGTAAATTTGAGGTCTAGACAGATCATAAGAATCTAGAGTATTTTATGAGTAATCAGAAGCTTAATTGAAGACAAACAAGATAGACACTGTACTTGTCAAGGTTTAACTTTGTCTTGAAACATATTTCAGGAAGTAAAATGGGAAAGGCAAATAGATTGAATAGGAGACTAGACTGGGAGATTGGGGTGGAAAAGAATAACAAGGAGCAGATGTTGGTAAAGAAGGAATAGTTAGAAATAAAGAGAATTAGAGTGGTGGAAGTCATAATAGAGGGAGTAGATTTACTAAACAAAGTAAGAAAATATAAGGCAAGAGATGATGAAGTAGTAAAAGTGGTAGAGAAGATGAAGTGGGCAGGAGTGAAAATGTTGAGAGATGAAGAGTGACAACAAGAGAACAGTTTGATGTTGAAAGAAAAGAAAGTGTATGTTCCCAAAGACAAGAAATTAAGGGTGGAAGTAATCAGGCTACATCATGATATGCCTGTAGAAGGACATGGAGGATAATGAAAGACAGCAGAGTTGGTAACAAGGAACTTCTAGTGGCCAGGGATCACTAGAGAAGTAAAACAATATGTAGAAGGGTGTGATGTCTGCCAGTGAAACAAAAATTGAATACAACTACCAGCAGGAAAGTTCATGCTGAATTCAATTCCAGAGAAGGCATGGACCCACATTAGTGCAGACTTTATTACAAAGTTACCCTTAGTACAAGGCTATGACTCAATCTTAGTAGTAGTAGACAGATTTACAAAAATAGTGCATTTCATACCCACTACAGAGAGAATAAGTGCAGAGGGATTAGCACAACTATTTAGAGATAATATCTAGAAGCTACACAGACTACCAGATAGTATAATTTCTGATAGAGAACCACAGTTTGCAGCAGGGATTATGAAGAAGTTGAATCAGATGCTGGGGATCGACACTAAACTGTCAATTGTATTTCATCTACAAACGGATGGACAAACTGAGAGGATGAATCAGGAGCTAGAACAATACCTCAGGATGTTTATCGACCATAGACAAGAACAGTGGCCAGAATAATTGGGAATGGCAGAATTTGCATATAATAATAAGGTACATACAGGAACTAAAGTGTCACCTTTCCAAGTGAATCATAGACAAAACCCCAGAATGGGATTTGAACTGAGAAAGAAGAGGAGGTATGAAGGAGCAGAGAGATTTGCAGAAAGAATAAAGAATATGTAGGAAGAGGCTAAGGCAGCACTACAGAAGACACAGGAAGACATAAAGCAGTATGCGGACAGAGAAAGAGGGGAGATGGAGGAGTATAGAGTGGGCAACTTAGTACTACTCAGCACTAAGAACCTGAAGTACCAAATGACTGGGAGACATATAGAAAAGTTCACCAAACACTTTGTAGGACCTTACAAAGTAAAAGTAATTATTTCTAGTAATGTGATAGAATTAGAATTGCCAAGTATGGTTAAAATACACCCGGTAGTCAATGTTAGTAGAGTATGAAGGTATAAGTCGCAAGTAGAAGGACAGAAGAAAGAGATACCACAACCAGTGGTAATTGAGGAGAAAGAAGAATGGGAGGTGGAAAAGATTATAAACAAAAAGAAAGTACGAGGAAGGAATAAGTACTTGGTATGATGAAAAGGATGTACAGCAGAAGAAATGGGAGAGTAAAAAAAACTTGAAGAATGTGATGGAGTTGGTCAAAGAATTTGAGAGAGAATATCATAAGGAAGAGGAAGAGGAAGTAAGGTGACAAGAGACAGAAGAAGACAGAAAAACGTTTATATAGTGAATGTTAGTTGTGATAACTTAAGTCCACACTCTAAGTCAGAGTTGACAAAGAGAACTTGTTAGAGTTCTCGCTAATTGGTTTAGCTACTTATACACAAATCAGTATTTACTAGTATTTGTCTACTTGAATTATCCCACAGACTCCTTTTGAGTCATAGTGTCCCATGCACTTTAAACTATTACATAATAAATGAAAATGAAAAGGAAATAAAATAATCTGCCACTGCAGATGCCCCAGCTCGCCTGTCATTTTATTATAGTTTAGTAGAGAGTTACCAGGAAGATACATGGCAAAACTGCTATATGGGTAGGGAAATAAAAGATATGATCAAGAGTATTGAAAGAAAATGGAGAAGAATTAAAGAAAATAGAAAAAAAATCCATTTTCAAGGTATAATAGGAATTGTTATAAAGCAACAGGCAAGCTAGACGATCTGTGGCAGTGGATTATTTTATTTCTTTTTCTTTTCTAATAATTATGTAATATTAAATGCGCATAGGACATCATGACTCAAAAGAGATGCATGGGATAAAATAGTTAGGCAAATACTTGTAAATACATATTTGTGTATAAGTAGCTAAGCCAATTAGTGGGAACTCTAACAAGTTTTCTTTGTCAACTCTGACTTAGAGTGGGATTAAGATTAAGGTTACTCAACCACAACTAAGATTCTTACACTAGAACTTGTTTCCACATCTAGACACTGATCGCCTCGATCCTTGTCAATCTTACTCTCATCACTCTCTCAGTGTACGGTCGTCTCAGACCAATCCCAACTTCCTCATAGCCAGGCCACAGGCTTAAGTGGACTGACTGGGAAGTTTAGACCCCAGAGATGGGCAGCTAGGACCAAGCTCAGGTACTAGCTCAGATCAAACCTTGCAATTGAGTGGTGCTCTTTAATTACTTGTATTTTTTTCTCATTATATACTTCGTACTACTGGTCCATTGTAATCAGTCTACATAGAGGAATATCGCCATATCCTTAAGAAGGCGATTAGTATAGGGATCTTCTCCGTGGAGTGATAGCCAAAATATTATTAGGACATTAGTCAGTAAGGCAGTAAGCACCTGGCTGGGAGAAAATCTGTGTGCCCCAACAGACATACTGTAAGCCCTCTGAAGAAGACAACAAGTAACCCTCAAGCAATATACATTCTTTTTTTTACAAACAAACTATTTCACCCATCCAGAACATAACACAATGTCTCTGGACCAATACAACAAACTCATGAGCAACATGCTTAATGAAAGGTATGCCCTTGCCAAATTAAGGGCAGAACTAGAAGGGAGAGAGAAAAGAATTTATAGGAGATGTGGGAGGTTTGGGCACCTTGTTCAGAAGTACAGGAATGGAGAAGAACAGAAGAAGAGGACGGTAGTGGGCAATAGGTTTGAAGCACTAAGAAGCAGAATAATGCAGTGTGGAATATGAGAGGTGAGGAGGCAAGAGAAAGTTGAAGAAATGGTGAAGTGTTTTGGGTGTGGAGAAACAGGACATAAGAAGTGGGAGTGTCTGAGAAAAAGGGAGAAGAAGAGAGAGGAAATGGCACCTCTAAGAGAGGTTTGGGAGAAGGTAAAATTGCACTCTGGTGCAAAAGGATTGCCCCCAAGAGGAGCTAGAATGAGTATGGAAGGGTAGATGATGCAGAGAGAGGTGGTGACTTTCGTAGAACATCGTGGATGTGATTATAAGAGCACCAAAACTCAAGAGAACCAAGGACAAGGGTTTCTGAGTAAAAGGCAACTATCACACATGTGATGTGAAGGTTGCAGAGAGGCAAAGGAGTGGAGAGAGAGATAAGCGCAAAGTGGGAGAGCAGAAAGAGTGGTGTGTAGTGCATGTGATGTGAGAGATGCGGTGAAAGAAAGAGTGGAGAGAAACAAGAAAGGGGAGATTTTCTGTCCACCATGTAGGACAGGAAAGAAAATGCCATGGTAGAATTGGGGAGGAGAGATAGAATGGACAGTGCCTAGGGCCCAGAAGGGGAGGGCTGGAATCACTGATCTGAGGAAAATGGTAGGAACTGTCAATCAGAAGGCAGTGCAAAAGGTGGAAGCGAGAGAAGTGAGGCAAACATTTAAGCCTCTAAGAGAAGTGTGAATGAATGTAGGGATTAAAAAGGTAGACACCCATGAAGGAAGAACAGTAAAAGCATTGCTGGATAGTAGAGCAACAGGGTTGTTTATGAGCAAGAGCTTGGCACAAAAGAGAGGATATAGGTTGATCAAACTGGATCGACCTTTACAAGTAAGGAATATAGATGGCACCAAAAACAGTGGAGGTGCAATTACGCATGAGGTAGAAGTGAACATGTTCTACAAAGAACATGTAGAGAAAGTTCGAATAGATGTCTGTGAATTAGGAAAAACAGACGTAATTTTGGGCATGCCATGGTTAGCAGTTCATAATTCAGAGATAGATTAGGAGAAAGGAGAAGTAAAAATGACGAGATGTCCACCATTGTGTGGAAAGACAGTGAAGATAAAAGGAAAGAAAGAGATAAGAGAGGACGAGAAGAAAATAGTGAGATGGGCAGTGGATGAGAAAGAAGACTGGGGAAGAGAGGAAGAGATGGAAGTGGATCATAAAAAGGTAGAAGAAATCATACCTAAATGGTTGAAAGTATTTGGGAAGGTAGAGTTGGAAAGAATGCTGGTCAGAAAGGTGTAGAATCATATGATAGATCTTAATGACAATTTCAAGGCAAGTAAAGCAAGAGTGTATCCTCTCTCCAGAAGCAAAAAGGAAGAGGTACAGAAATTTGTCGATGAGCACTTAAAGAAGGGATACATCAGACCTTCCAAATTACCTCAGACATCACCAGTGTTCTTTGTGGGGAAGAAAGATGAAAGAAAGTGCATGGTTATGGATTATAGAAGACTCAATAAGCAGACAATTAAGAATAATTACCCTCTGCCATTGATTACGGACTTAGTAGACTCTATGGACAATAAAAGAGTATTTACTAAGATAGACCTCCGATGGGACTATAACAATGTGAGAATAAAGGGGGGAGACGAGTGGAAGGCGGCCTTCACTACACATATGGGGTCGTATGAACCAGTAGTTATGTTTTTTGGGATGACAAATTCACCTGCCACATTCCAAGGCATGATGAATGAAATCCTGAGAGATATAATTAACAAGGGAAAAGTGGCAGTATTTATCGATGATGTGTTGATAGGAACGGAAACAGAGGAAGGTCATGATGAAGTTGTAGAAGAAGTTTTTTGTTTTGTTTTTGTTTTGTTTTTTGTTTTGTTTTGAGAAGTGTTGAGGAGATTAGAGGAGAATAACCTATATGTGAAACCAAAAAAATGTGCTTGGAAGGTGCAGAAGGTAAATTTCCTGGGAGTAGTGATAGGTCAGGGGAAAATTAAGATGGAGGAAGATAAAGTGGTGGGAGTGTTAAACTAGCCTGTACCAAAAACAGTCAGAGATGTTAGAAAGTTCTTGGGCCTCACAAATTACTATAGGCAATTTGTGAAAGACTTTGCCAAATTAGCTCAGCCATTAAATAACTTGACGAGAAAGGAGGAGAAGTGGAGATAGGAAAGCAAGCAGCAGAAAACATTCAAATAGCTCAAGCAGGTCTTTACGAGCAGACCCTTATTAGTTGCACTGGACATAGATAAGGAATTCAGAGTGGAAGCAGATGCTTCTAACTTTGCAACAGGAGGGGTATTGTCGATCAAGTGTAAAGATAATAAATGGAGACTAGTGGCATATATCTCTAAGTCGCTAAATGAAACTAAAAGAAATTACGAGATACATGACAAAGAGATGCTGGCTGTAATAAGATGCTTGGAAGCATGGAGACACTTTCTGGAAGGATCCCAAAGTAAATTCGAAGTTTGGACAGATTATAAGAACTTAGAATATTTCATGAGCAACCAAAAGTTGAATCATAGACAAGCACGATGGGCTCTATATCTATCTAGGTTTGACTTCATGTTGAAACATATTACAGGAAGTAAAATAGGGAAGGCAAATGGGTTAAGCAGGAGGCCAGATTGGGAGGTTGGGATAGAAAAGGATAACGAAGAGCAGATGTTGGTGAAGAAAGAGTGGTTGGAAGTAAAGAAAATTAGAGTAATAGAAGTAGTAATAGAAGGAGTGGATTTGCTGGAGAAAGTAAGAAAATGCAAAGCAAAGGATGACAAGATAGTAAAGGCTGTGGAAGAGATGAAACGAGCAAGGGTGAAAATGTTGAGAGATGAAGAATGGCGTCAAGAAGATAGCCTAATATTAAAGGAGGGAAAGGTATACATTCCCAGAGATGAGAAGCTGAGAACAGAAGTGATCAGGCTACATCATGATATACCTATGGGAGAATATGGGGGACAATAGAAGATGGCAGAGTTGGTGACAAGGAATTTCTAGTGGCCAGGGGTCACTAGAGAGGTAACGCGGTATGTGGAGGGGTGCAATGCCTGTCAGTGAAATAAAAATCAAACACAACCACTGGCAGGAAAGTTAATGCTAAATTCGATTCCAGAAAAGGCATGAACCCATATTAGTACAGACTTTATTACAAAGTTACCCTTAGCACAAGAATATGATTCAATCTTAGTAGTGGTGGATAGATTTACAAAAATGGCATATTTCATACCCATTATAGAGAAAATGAGTGCAGAGGGATTAGCACAACTATTTAGAGATAACATCTGGAAGCTACATGGATTACTAGATAGTATAGTTTCTGATAGGGGACCACAATTTGTGGCAGGGATTATGAAGGAGTTGAATTAAATACTGGGGATCAACATCAAACTGTCGACTGCATTCCATCCACAAACAGATAGACAGACTGAGAGGATGAATCAGGAGTTAGAACAATACCTCAGGATGTTTATCGATCATAGACAAGAACAGTAGCCAGAATGGCTAGGAATAGCAGAATTTGCATATAATAATAAGGTACACACAGGAACCAAAGTGTCACCTTTTCAAGCGAATCATGGACAGAACCCCAGAATGGGATTTGAGCTGAAAAAGAAGGGGAGGTACAAAGGAGCTGAGAGATTTGCTGAAAGGATGAAGAAGGTACAGAAGGAGACTAAAGCAGCACTGCAGAAGGCACAGGAAGATATGAAGCGATATGCAGACAGAGAGAGAGGGGAAGTAGAGGAGTATAGAGTGGACGACTTGGTGCTACTCAGCACTAAGGATCTAAAGTACCAAATGATTGGAAGATGCACGGATAAGTTTACAGAATGCTTTATAGGACCTTACAAAGTAAAGGCAATCATTTCCAGTAATGCAATAGAATTGGATCTGCCTACTACAGTTAGAATACATTCAGTAGTTAACGTCAGTTGAGTACGATGGTACAAGTCACAAGTAGAAGGCCAGAGAAAGGAAGTACCACAACCAGTGCTGATTGAAGGGGAAGAAGAATGGGAAGTGGAGAAAATTATGAACAAGAGAAAAGTGTGGGGAAGGGATAAATACTTAGTATGATAGAAGGAATGTACGGCGGAAGAAGACACATAGGAGAGTAAAGAGAACCTGAAGAATGCAATGGAATTAGTAGAAGAATTTGAAAGGGAATATCGCAGAGAAGAAGAAGAAGAAGTGAGGTGGCAAAAAGTAGAAGAAAATAGAAAAGTGTTCAGCTGTTATAAAATGGCAGACGAGCTAGACAATCCATGGCGGCGGATTATTTTATTTCTTTTTTCTTTTTTCATAATTATGTAATGATAAATGTGCGCGTGACATCATGACTCAAAAGAGATGCATGGGATAAAATAGTTAGGCAAATACTTGTAAATATATATTTGTATATAAGTAGCTGAGCCAATTAGTGGGAACTCTAACGAGTTCTCTTTGTCAACTCTGATAAAGAGTGTGCGCTTAAGTTAACCCTAGCTTGAGTCCACTACATCAGCAGAGAATTACTGGGAAGGTATACGGCTAAGTTACTCTATGAATGGGGTAACAAGAAGTATGACAGAGAGTATTGGAAGCATATGGAGGAAAACTGGAGGTGGTGGAAGAAAAATCCATTCTCCAGATATAGTAGAAATCTGTTCTTGAAAAGAATGGAAGAAGAGGAACATGAATACAAAGGAGGAATAATAGAAGAATGGAATGAAGAAGAGGATGAGGGGGATCAACAAAGAATAGAGGAGGATAGGAAGTATTTGAAGGGGTTAAAAGACAAAAACCAGGACATGGGTAACCTAAGGGACCCATACGATGAGCTATGAAGAAGTCCTTAGGATGAGGACCCTTGAGAGGGGGATGGTATTATAAAACGACAGACGAGCTAGATGATCCATGGTGGCAGATTATTTTATTTCTTTTTCTTTTCTAATAATTATGTAATATTAAATGTGCATAGGACATCATGACTCAAAAGAGATGCATGGAATAAAATAGTTAGGTAAATACTTGTAAACATATATTCATGTATAAGTAGCCAAGCCAATTAGCGGGAACTCTAACAAGTTCTCTTTGTCAACTCTAACTTAGAGTGGAATTAAGGTTAAGGTTACTCAACCGCAATTAAGATTCTTACAGGAATCTGTTCCTGAAAAGAATGAAAGAAGAAAAAGATGAGTATAAGGGAGGGAAGATAGAAGAACAGAATGAAGAAGAGGATAAAGAAGATCAACAAAGAATCAAGGAAGATAGAAAATACTTGGAAAATTTAGAACATGAGGAAGAAGATATGGGTTATCTTAGGGACCCATACAACTGTCATAAATTGCCCGCCCAAACCAAAAATAGTATGGCTAGAGGAATGGGAAGAACAAGAGTTATTCTCAAATAGTCTAGGTGAGGGATTCTAATTATAGAAAAGGAAAGATAAGATAAGATAAGATGAGGTCACATGATAGGTCACATAATGTAATCTTCTGGAAGGTTTGGTAGTTACTTAAGCATACACATAGACAAATAGAAATTGTGTATAAGTAGATAGTACAATCCACCAAGAGACTCCATCGAGTTCTCTTCATTCTCTCATAATGGTGAGTATGATAAGGTGGTCATCTCGACTATTTTGTCATTACATTAGAACTTAATACCACTCTATCTGTACCACTCATCATGAGCCCTATGCATTCATCTTCCTTTACTCCACACTCGCCCTCGGTATACTGGTCATCACAACCAACAACCACAAACACAGCCAGGCCCTAGGCTTACAGGGGACTTGTTAGTCAGTTAGAGACTAACGGTAGAGACGTAGTACCAAGCTCAAGTATTATGTTCAAGACCTGACCTCTGAATTGAGTGGGCTTGTTACATACTTGTTCTTCTTCTTATTATCAACCTTGTGCTGGAAGCTCATTGTAGTTCCTACATGCAGAGGAGTGACAGTCTTTCCTTAAGAAGCTGTCTAGTTTAGGAGTTCACATCTTTGCAGTAATAGTATAATCCTATTACTAGGGCAGTAGTCAGTAAGGAAGTAGGAGCCTAGCTGGGAGAAGACGCACTCCCCAGTAGGTATAAAAATTAGTTCAGAAGAAGACGACTACTCCTTGTACGAGAAAACCACCAATGAAGAAAATGTTTGGGACGACGACATGTCCCACCATATAGTAATCCTTAGTTGAGATAACCTCAGATCACACTCTAAGTCAGAGTTGACAAAGAGAACTCGTTAGAGTTCCTGCTGGATTTGAGTACACTACTTATATCTATTCTACTTGGTCTGTGCACTACTTTCCCATGGTGATCATGTGACATGTCATGTAATTGATCATGTGACCTCTCAATGTGACTTCCCTGATTATGTAAGTCCATTCTAAAAATAGAAAAGTAAAAATAGAAAAGAAAGAGAAAAGAAAAGTTCTCATGTCACGATTCATGATACCACCCCCCTCTCAAGCTTCCTTGTCCTCGAGGATTTTACAATTCACTGTTCCAATCCCCAATGTTCCCCATCTCATCATCTTCTTCTTGTTTTATCCGTAAAAACAGATTACGGCTTACTTTAGCAAATGGATTCCTTTTCCATTGCTGCCAATTTTCTTCTAACTTCTACCAATACTCCTGCTCGTATTTCTTCTCCCCCCATCCATACAATAATTTTGCTGTATACTTCCCTGGCAATCCCCTGTTAAACACATTCTTCTTTTCCTCTCTCTCCTGCCTCCATGTTTCTTCTTCTTCTTCTCTCCCGTATTCTTTCTCAAACTCTTCTACTAATTCACTTGCATTCTTGAGATTTTCCCTACTCTCCTAAGTATCCTCTTCTGCCATGCACCCTTTCCACCGTACCAGGTATTTATCCCTTCCTCGTACCCATCTTTTATTCATTATTTTTTCCACCTTCCACTCTTCTTCTCCTTCGATTACCACGGATTGTGGCGCTTCTTTCTTCTGTCCCTCCACCTGACTGGTGTATCTTCATACTCTACTTACATTAACTACCGGATGAATTTTTATTGTACTAGGTAGTTCTAATTCTATGGCATTCGTTGAAACTATCAACTTGACTTTGTAAGGTCCGATGAATCTTTCTGTAAGTTTTTCTGTTCTCCTGCCTACCATTTGGTATTTGAGATCCTTGGTACTGAGTAGCACTAGATCTCCTACTCTATACTCTTCTACCTTTTCTCTATGCCTATCCACATATTTCTTCATGTCCTTCTGTGCCTTCCCCAGTGCTGCTTTCGCTTCCTCCTGTATTTCCTACATCCTTTCCATGAATTTGTTCGCCTCCTCAAACTTCCTCTTCTTCCTGAGTTCAAATCCTATGCGAGGGTCTCGTCTATTGTTTGCCATGAAGGGCGATACTTTTGTACTTGTCTGCACCTTATTATTGTAGGCAAATTCCGCAGTTCCCAACTATTCCGGCCACTGTTCCTGACGATGATCAATGAACATCCTAAGATATTGTTCTAGTTCTTGGTTCATCCTTTCTGTTTGTCTATCCATTTGTGGGTGGAACGCTGTTGATAACTTGCTATCGATTCCCAACATCGCATTCAACTCTCACATTACTCCTGCTGCAAATTGTGGCCCTCTATCCAAAATAATACTTTCTGGTAAGCCGTGTAACTTCCAAACATTATCCCTAAACAATCGTGCCAGTCCTCCTGCTGTTATTTTCTCTGTAGTTGGAATAAAATGTGCCATTTTTGTTAATCTATCAACAACTACTAAAATTGAGTCGTATCCCTGAGCCAAAGGCAGCTTAGTGATGAAATCTGCTGATATATGACTCCATGGCTTTTCTGGAATAGAATTTGGCATTAATTTGCCAGCAGGTGCTTGTGTCCGATTTTTA
>Ga0154005_100563_pt1 | contig 13775 bp, 5 predicted proteins | sample TSFL089MetaG_FD_104698 | JGI IMG/M metagenome (GOLD analysis project Ga0154005, IMG submission 104698) | Attine ant fungus gardens microbial communities from Florida, USA - TSFL089 MetaG | ecosystem: Host-associated > Fungi > Mycelium > Unclassified | place: USA: Florida, Lake Talquin State Forest...
ATTGGGCAGCAGCAGCCCCACCACTTCTCGCGGCTGGCTGTAGCGCTCCAGAATACGGCCCACGCCCAGCGACTTCTTCAGCAGTCCGGTGTAGCTGTCGGGTTTGAAATTCACATCTTCGATGCAGCGCTTAAACGCGCCATAGCGTGTCCGCGCCGCCAGAAACGCCTCAAACAGGGTTTCACGCGGACGCACCGCCATGCGCGCTTCCATCATCACGTGATGCAGATGCTCCCCGGCCAGCACGCGCCGGTCGCGCGCCCGTTTCGCCTCCGGCATCGGAATGCGGGTCGCGGGCAGAATGGTCAGGGTGATGCGCGGGAACAGGCGACGTTTGAACACGCCCGCCAGACGACCGAACGGCGTGTATTCAGCGCCTTCGATGCGCATCGGCACCACATTCGCGCCTGAACGCGCGGCGACAAAGCCGGCCCCGCTGTAGATCTTCATCAGCGATCCGGTCACGGTTATCCGGCCTTCCGGGAAGATCACCACCGGACGGCCCGTATCAATCAGCCGTACCAGCTGCTTCAGCGCCATAGGCCGGGTCGGATCCAGCGGCACAAAGTCGATAAAGGGTTTAATCAGACGCATAAACCAGCTTTCGCTGATGGTCGAGTAGACGGCGAATACCGGTTTAATCGGTAAAAAGAGCGCCAGCAGCATGCCGTCGAGAAACGACATATGGTTCGGCGTGATTAATACCTTCTGCTTATGCAGTTCGGCGACGTCGCCACGCAGTTCGACCCGCCATAACAGGCGAAATATCAGGCGTAAAAGTGTGAAAGCCATGCCGGTTCCTTAGCATCGTGAAAATTAGCCCCTCACGATGCAGGATTTGACGCGGTTCGACAACCGAATTATCGGCAGTCTGACGCGGCTTCAGGGGGCCTGCCAGCCACCGCCGAGCGCGGCAATCAGCGCCACGCTGCTGACCCACTGCGTGCTCTGCAGCGTCAGCAAACTCTGCTGCGCACTCAGGCTGCTGTTCTCAGTGGTCGCTACATCCAGGTAGTTAATCATACCCGCCTCATACTGCAGACGCGTCACCCGCGCCGAGGTCTGTGCAGCATCGGTGGCGCGCTGCTGTGCGGCGATTTCGCCCTGCAGCGTGTTCAGCTCCACCAGCTTATCTTCCACTTCCTGCATCGCGGACAGCACCGTCTGACGATAGGTCGCGACGCTGGCATCCCAGCTCGCCCGCGCCTGATCGACTTTGGCAGAGGTCGCGCCCGCGTCAAGCAGCGTGCCGCTCAGCTCCGGCCCCAGCGACCAGACGCGGTTCGGCAGTGAGAACAGCGAATGCAGCACCGAAGCGCTGACGCCACCGCTGGCGCTCAGGGTCAGGTCGGGATAGTAACCAGCCACCGCCACACCCACGGCGGCATTGGCGGCGGCCATATTACGTTCGGCGTAGGCAATGTCGGGACGGCGCTGCAGCAGCTCGCCCGGCAGAGCCGCCGGAATCGCGGGCAGCGTGGCGGTCAGCGGCGCGGCGGCCAGGCTAAAATCGGCGGGTGCTTTGCCGATCAGCAGCGCAATGGCGTGCTCCATCTGCGCGCGCTGCCACTGGTAATCCTGCGCCGAGGCGCTGGCATTCTCCAGTTGCAGCTGCGCCTGAGCCAGAGTCGCCCGCGACGCGGTGCCCGCCTGATACTGGCTGGTAATGACGTTCAGGTAGCGCTGATAGGCGTCAACGCTCTGCTGATAGCGCGCGATTTTCTGATCCATGATGCGCAGCTGGAAATAGTCCTGCGCCAGCTCAGACTGGGCGCTCAGGGTGATATTGGCCAGTTCCGCCGCACTGGCCGCGGCGCTGGCGCGATCCTCCTCCAGCGTGCGCCGCAGTTTGCCCCACAGATCCAGTTCCCAGCTGGCACTCAGCTCCGCCTGATGGCTGCTGCTGGTGGTGCGAACGCTGCTGTTGGTTGCATGGCTGCCGCTGCGCGTCACACTGCCGTCATAGCCCAGCGAAGGAAACAGCGCCGCGCGAGACTCCGCCGCCAGCGCCTGCGCCTGCCGGTACTGCGCGGCATAGGTCGCCACATTCTGATTCGACACGCTGACCTGGCTCAGCAGCCCGCCCAGCGTGGCGTCGTGATAGACCGCCCACCATTCGCCTTTGCTTTGCGCATCCAGCGGCGTCGCCTGCTGCCAGCCTTTCGTCTCTTTATAGTGAACCGGCATCGCCACCGCCGGGCGCTGATAATCGGGACCAACGCTACAGCCAGCCAGCAGCAGCACAATAAACGGGATAAGAGATTTCATGGATCAGGATTCCGCATGGCGCAGACGACGCCATTGACGTTGAGTGGCACGACCCAGACGGTCGAGACACAGATAAACAACCGGTGTGGTAAACAGCGTCAGCAGCTGGCTGAGCGCAAGACCGCCTGCGATGGCAATCCCCAGCGGACTGCGCAGATCGGCATCCCCGCCACTGCCCAGCGCCAGCGGCAACGCGCCGAAAAAGGCGGCCAGCGTAGTCATCATGATCGGCCGGAAGCGCATCAGACACGCCTGGGTGATCGCCTGCTGCGGCGACATGCCCTGCCGCCGTTCCGCGTCGATGGCAAAATCGATCATCATGATGGCGTTCTTTTTCACGATGCCAATCAGCAGGATGATGCCAATCAGCGCGATCACCGTGAGCTGCGTGTTGGTCAGCAGTAGCAGTAACAGCGCGCCGACGCCCGCAGACGGCAGCGTCGAAAGAATGGTCAGCGGATGGATGTAGCTCTCGTAGAGCACGCCGAGCACGATATAGACCGCTGCCAGCGCCGCCAGAATCAGCCACGGCATGGTAGCGGTCAGCTGGGAAAAGGCGGCGGCAGTACCGGCAAAACCGGCATGAATGGTCGATGGCAGGCCCAGCTTCGCCATCGCCTGTTTAATCAGACCCTGCGCCTGCTCCAGTGAAACGCCATCATTGAGATTGAACGCCACCGTGCTGGTCGCTGACTGGCCCTGATGGGCCACCGACAGCGGCGCATTGCCGCCGCTGAAGCGGGCAAAGGCGGAGAGCGGCACGCGGTCACCGCTGTCGTTAATCACATAGAGCTGCTGCAGCGTCTCCGGATTCGCGGTGTCGCTGTCCTGCAGCGACATCACCACGTGATACTGATTCAGGGTGTGATAGAGCGTAGCGATCTGCCGCTGGCTGAACGCATTATTCAGCAGCGTATCGAGCATTTTCACGTTGACGCCCAGCCGGGTCGCTCGGTCGCGGTCGATGGTCAGTTCCACCTCCTGACCGCCGGTCTGCGAGTCGGAGTCTACGCTGTTGAGCTGAGGGATCGCCGCCAGCGCCGCCTGCACTTTCGGCGTCCAGATCCGCAGCAGATCAAGATCGTCTGCCTGCAGACTGTACTGATACGTGGCGTTAGCGCTGCGTCCGCCAATGTGCAGATCCTGCGCCGCCATCAGGAACATCTGCGCCCCGGCGATGTGGCTGGTTTTACGCGTCAGCCGGTTGGCCACTTCGGTGGCCGTGGCATCGCGCTGGTCAAAGTCCTTCAGCCGCACGAAGAAGTTGGCGCTGTTACGGGAGCCAAACATCCCGCTGCCCATCGACGACATCACGCTCTCGACCGCCGGATCTTCCTGAATGATTTTGGTGAACATCAGCATTTTCGGCTTCATCGCCTGAAATGAAATGTTCTGATCGGCGCGCAGCGCGCCCATCAGTAGCCCGGTGTCCTGATTCGGGAAAAAGCCCTTCTGCACTACGGTAAACAGAAAAACATTCAGCAGCACGGTCAGCAGCAGACTCAGCAGCGTCAGTTTCTGATGGCGCATCACCCAGGCCAGCCCGCGCCCGTAGGCGGCCAGCAGGCGGTTCAGCTGAATTTCAATAAACTGATAAAGCGGATGCGGCCGCTGGCTGACGGGCGGCTTTGTTTTGAGCAGGCGTGCGCAGAGCATCGGCGTCAGGCTGAGCGAGACAAACAGCGAGATCAGCAGCGACACGGTGAGCGTCACGGCAAACTCGCGGAACAGCCGCCCGACAATGCTGCCCATCAGCAGGATCGGGATGAACACCGCGATCAGCGACACGGTCATCGACAGGACGGTGAAACTCACCTCCTGCGCCCCGCGCAGCGCCGCCCGGAGCGGGCTCAGCCCGCGCTCAATGTGACGGGTGATGTTCTCCAGCACCACAATCGCATCATCCACCACGAAGCCGGTGGAGATAATCAGCGCCATCAGCGACAGGTTATCCAGGCTGTAACCCAGCAGGTACATCACCGCACAGGTGCCGATCAGCGACACCGGCAGCGCCAGTGCCGGAATGATCACCGCCTGCAGATTGCGCAGGAAAATAAACACTACCGCAATCACCAGCAGCACCGCGATCAGCAGCGTCTCTTCGGTGTCATACAGCGAGGCGCGCACGCCGGGCGAGCGGTCAACCACCACTTTCAGCTGGCTGTCCGCGGGCAGGCTCTTTTCTAGCAGCGGCAGCTGCGCTTTTATCGCGTCGATGGTTTCGAGCATGTTGGCGCCCGCCTGACGTTTGATGCCGATCATCACCGCAGGCGTGGCATTCAGAAATCCCGCCTGGTAACGATCTTCTACCGAGTCATAGACGGTGGCGACGTCGCGCAGCCGCACCGCCTTGCCCTGTTGATACGTGATGATCAGATCGCGATAGCTGGCGGCCTTTTCCAGCTGGCCGTTGCTGTCCACCAGCCACGACTGGTCACTGCCCTGCAGGATTCCCTTGGGCAGATTGGTGGTGCTGTTGGCAACGGCGGCACGCACCGTCTCCAGCGAGATGCCGTAATGGGTCAGCTTCAGCGGCTGCAGATCAATGCGCACCGCGGGTAAAGCGCTGCCCATCAGCGACACTTCACCCACGCCCTGCACCTGCCCCATCGCCTGTTCGATCTTGCTCTCCGCCAGATCGTAAAGCTCGCCGGGCGTGCGGGTGGCAGAGGTCAGCGCCAGCATCACAATCGGCGCGTCCGACGGGTTGGCTTTGCGATAGGTCGGCAGCGAGGCCATCGCGCTCGGCAGCAGGCTGCGCGACGCGTTGATCGCCGCCTGCACGTCGCGCGCCGCGCCGTTGATATCGCGGTCCAGCTCAAACTGCAGGATGATGCTGCTGGAGCCCTGCGAACTGCTGGAGGTCATCTCGCTGATACCCGCAATCTGCCCGAGCGAACGCTCCAGCGGGGTGGCGACCGTCGCCGCCATAGTTTCCGGGCTGGCACCCGCCAGGCTGGCGCTGACCATGATGGTCGGGAAATCGACCTGCGGCAGCGGTGCCACCGGCAGCAGCCGGTAGCCCAGCGCGCCGAGCAGCAGGATCGCCAGCGTCAGCAGCAGCGTCGCCACCGGACGAAAGATAAACAGACGGGTCAGATTCATTGCCCGCTCCGCGCCTGCTGCTGACGACGTTTCACCCAGGCGTTGCCGCGCTGCGCCAGCCCGTCAAACCAGAGGTAGATGACCGGCGTGGAGAAGAGTGTCAGCACCTGACTGACAATCAGCCCGCCGACAATCACCAGCCCCAGCGGCTGACGCAGTTCGGCACCCGAGCCGGAGGCGAGCATCAGCGGCAACGCGCCGAGCAGCGCCGCCATCGTCGTCATCAGGATCGGGCGGAAGCGCAGCAGGCAGGCCTGATGAATCGCCTCACGCGCGCTGAGGTGCTGCTGATGTTCCGCCTCCAGCGCAAAGTCGATCATCATAATGGCGTTCTTTTTCACGATGCCGATCAGCAAGATGACGCCAATCAGCGCAATCAGGCTGAACTCCGTGCCCGCCAGCAGCAGCGTCAGCAGCGCGCCCACCGCGGCCGACGGCAGCGTAGAGAGAATCGTGACCGGATGGATAAAGCTTTCGTAGAGGATACCGAGCACCACATACATGGTGATCAGCGCCGCCAGAATCAGCCACAGCGTGTTGCCGGTGGCGCTCTGGAACGCCGAGGTTTCCCCCTGATAGCGCAGCGTGGTGCTCTCCGGCAGCTGCAGCTGCTGGCGCACCTCTGCAATTGCCCGCTGACCATCCTCCAGCGAGTAGCCTGGATTAAGGTTGAATGAGATCATCACCGCCGGGAACTGATTCAGCCGCATGTGCATCAGCGAGCCGGTGCGCTGATGAATCGTCGCGATAGCGGTAAGTTTTACCATCCCGCTGCTGGCCGTAGTGCTGTCCGAACCTGAGGTGGACGTCGACGTTGATGAAGACGTGGACGAAGAGGTGGACGAAGAGGCAGATGACGTCGTGCTGGTGGATGACGACGTTGAACTGCTGCTGGTGGACGGCTGCAGATAAACATCATCAAACGACGCCGGCCCCTGCTGGTAAGCCGGCGCCACTTCCAGCACCACCCGATACTGATTCGACTGGGTAAAAATGGTCGAGACCAGACGCTGACCAAACGCGTTATAGAGCGCAGTGTCCACGTCCGATGCGGTAATGCCGAAGCGCGCCGCTTTGTCCCGGTTCAGCTCCACGTAAGAGACACGCCCCTGATCCTGCAGGTTACTCACCACGCCATTAAACTCGGGCCGCTGCTGCAAGGCAGCCACCAGCTTCGGCGACGTGCGGACCAGATTTTCACTGTCGGCGTCGTCGAGGGTGAACTGATACTGACTCGGCGATACCTGATCGTTGACGGTGAGATCCTGCGCTGGCTGCAGATAGAGCCGGATACCCGGCACGCTGGCGGTCGCCTGGTTCAACTGGCTGATGACTTCGCTGGCACTGAGATCGCGTGAGCCAAACGGCTTAAGGTTGATCTGCAACCGTCCGCTGTTGAGACTGGTGTTGGTGCCGTCGATACCGATGGTCGATGAGACGCTCTCCACCGCCGGGTTTGTCAGGATAAGTTTAGAGAGCGCCTGCTGGCGCGAAGCCATGGCGTTAAACGAGACATCCTGAGAGGCAACGGTGACGCCCTGAATCAGCCCGGTATCCTGCGTCGGGAAGAAGCCTTTCGGCACCATCAGATAGAGCAGCGCCGTCAGCCCGAAGGTCGCCAGCGCCACCAGCAGCGTCAGTTTCTGATGATTCAGCACTACGGTCAGCAGCCGATCATAGCCGCGCACCAGCCGGTCAAACAGCGCGCCGCCCTTGCGGGCAAAGGTTGACTGCTGCTCTGGCGGAATGTGCCGCAGCAGATACGCGCACAGCATAGGGGTCAGCGTCAGTGACACCAGCATCGAAACCAGGATCGCCACCGCCAGCGTAATCGCGAACTCCCGGAACAGCCGCCCGACCACATCGCCCATAAACAGCAGCGGGATCAGCACCGCAATCAGGGAAAAGGTCAGCGAGATGATGGTGAAGCCAATCTGCTGTGAGCCTTTCAGCGCCGCCTCCATCGGTGACTCGCCCTGCTCCAGCCGCCGGGAGATGTTCTCGACCACCACGATCGCGTCATCGATGACAAAGCCGGTGGCGATGGTCAGCGCCATCAGCGACAGATTATTCAGGCTGAAGCCCGCCAGATACATCACGCCAAAGGTGCCAACCAGCGACAGCGGCACCGCCACGCTCGGGATCAGCGTGGCGGCCACGTTGCGCAGGAACAGGAAGGTCACCATCACCACCAGCGCAATCGACAGCATCAGCTCAAACTGCACGTCGCTGATTGAGGCGCGAATGGTCTGGGTGCGGTCGGAGAGAATGGTCATCTTTACCCCGTCCGGCAGCGCCGCCTGCAGTGCGGGAAGCTGCGCCTTGATGTTGTCCACCACCTGAATAACGTTTGCGCCGGGCTGGCGCTGCACGCTGATGACAATCGCGGGCTGGTTATTGGCCCATGCGGACTGGAAGCTGTTCTCCGGACCCTGCTCAATATGGGCGATATCTTTCAGGCGCAGCGCCGCGCCGTTCTCGTAAGTGAGGATCAGGTTGCCGTACTCTTCGGCGGTGCGCAGCTGATCGTTGGCGTCGATGGTGACCGAATGATATTTGCCGTCAAAGCCGCCTTTGGAGCCATTGACGTTGCTGTTGCCGATCAGCGTATTCACCGCCTCCAGCGTCAGATGATGCGCCGCCAGCGCCTGCGGGTTCATCTGCACCCGAATCGCGGGCTGATGACCGCCCGCCAGCGTCACCATACCGACGCCGGAAATCTGCGACAGCTTCAGCGCCACCCGGGTATTCACCAGATCCTGCACCTCTGTCAGCGGCAGCGTGTCTGAACTGGCTGCCAGCGTCACCACCGCGCTGTCCGCCGGATTGACCTTTTTGTAGGTCGGCGGATTAGGCAGATCGTCAGGCAGCAGGTTATTTGCCGCGTTAATGGCCGCCTGCACCTCCTGCTCGGCGACATCCAGCGACAGATCCAGGCTGAACTTCAGAGTAATGACCGACGAGCCGCTGGCGCTGGTGGAGCTCATCTGGCTCAGCCCCGCCATCTGCCCTAGCTGGCGCTCCAGCGGTGAGGTGACCGACGACGCCATGACATCCGGGCTGGCGCCAGGATAGAGCGTGGTGACCTGAATGGTCGGATAGTCGACCTGCGGCAACGCCGAGGTCGACAGGAATTTATAGGCGAAGATGCCCGCGATCAGCACGCCGACCATCAGCAGAATGGTGGCGACCGGACGCAGAATAAACAGGCGAGACGGGTTCATTTCGATACAGCACCGGCAGCGGGCGTCTCATCCGCCAGCGTGACTTTGCTGCCGCTGGTCAGACGATCGATCCCTTCCGTTACCAGCCGATCGCCCGGCGAAACGCCACTGAGGATCGCCTGCTGATCGTCGCCGAACGCCGGGCCGGTGGTGACCGCTTTGCGCGTGACGGTGTGATCTTTGTTGATCACAAAGACGAAGCTGCCATCGCTGCTGAGCTGCAGCGCCTGCGCCGGGATCACCGTCACGCCTTTCAGCTCCCGGGTCTGCAGCCTGATATTCACAAACTGGTTAGCAAACAGCGCTTCATCCTGGTTGGCAAACATCGCCTTCAGCGCCACGGTGCCGGTGGCGGTGTCGATCTGGTTGCTGATGAACTTCACTTCGCCGCTGGCGAGCGGATGCTGATTGTCCTGATCGAACAGCGTGGCGGGCAGGCTCTGTCCCTGATGCAGCACGCTGACCAGCGCCGGGATGTCGCTTTGTGGCACGCTGAAGGTCACGGCAGCGGGCTGCATCTGCGTAATGGTGACCAGGCCGGTACTGCTGGAGCTCTGTACCATGTTGCCGGGATCGACCTGACGCAGGCCGACGCGCCCGCTGATCGGAGCGGTGATCCGGGCATACTCAATGCTCAGCTTCGCACTGGCAATCTGCGCCTGATCGGCGGCGACAGCGCCGCGATACTGCCCGACGGTGGCAATCTGACTGTCCAGATCCTGACGCGCCAGCGCATCCTGCGCCGCCAGTTTGCGGTAACGCGCCAGCGTCAGCTCGGCACTTTTCAGCAGCGCCTGGTTTTCGCTCAGTTCAGCCTGATACTGGTTCAGCGTCGCCTGATAGCTGCGCGGATCGATCTGCGCCAGCAGTTGCCCGGCGCTGACCTTCTGCCCTTCAGTGAAGAAAACCTGCTCCAGCTGACCATCAACGCGGCTGGTCACCGTCACGCTGGCGTTGGGGATCACCGTGCCGAGCGCGTTCAGCCACACCGGCACATCCGCCGTGCTGGCGACGCCGCTGTGAACCAGCGTTGCACCGCCGCCCATCATGCCAGGCGCACCCGGTCTGCCCGGCGGCATTCCCTCACCCGGCCCGTGCCCCGAAGAGAGCAGACGCCAGATAACGCCCGCGACAATCGCAATAACCAGCAACAGGAGCAGCCATTTAAGCCCAAAGGAACGCGCGGGGCGAGAAAGGTGAGTCATCGTCGAACTCTTCAGATAAGCAGAAAAAGAAATCCCGGAACGTGCGGAATGCGGCAGTGAAAAACGGCTGTGGCGAGCAAAAAAACGCCAGGCGTCACGGCGGCCATTATCGGTGAAAGGCGACGCGCGTTTCTACCGGCAAACTGTCAGGGTTTCGTTAAGAACGATGATGATTTAACGGCGGTTGATACAGCCGAAAAGGCAGGGGTCCGGTGCGCAGGCAAAAAAAACCCACGCATCTGCGTGGGTCGGTGTAATAACAGGGTCTCACTGCCGAAGCGGTGTTGTTTTCACACCCATCAATACCTCTGGGATGGCTATCCTCGCACTAATTGACCGCGCGGAGACAGCGGGAAAACGCAACCGAATTCGGGGAAGTGCAACGAGGTGTGACTATCCTTCACGCCTCGCTTACACTCAGATCTAACTAAGATTTATCCGAAGGGCTGGCCGCAGGTTTGGTGTAGATGGCATCAGGCGCAACGTTCATATGTTTCAGAACCGGCCCCATGATGTTGCCGAATACCGGCGCAGCAACCGAACCACCGAAGTGATCGCCCGCCGTCGGATGGTTGATCATCACCACCAGCGCCACTTCAGGATGGCTGGCGGGCGCGATACCGGCGGTGTAGTTGACGTAGCCGCCATCATACTTGCCGCTGGTGCCCATCTTTTCCGCCGTACCGGTTTTGGTTGCCAGACGGTAGCCCGGCACCGCCGCTTTCAGTCCGGTTCCGCCTGGCAATACGTCGCTCTCCAGCATATGCACCACCTCTTTCACCGTTTCCGGGTTGGCAACCTGCCGTCCCATAACCGGTGGCGTGACGCGGGTGATCGACAGCGGACGGTAAACGCCATAAGAGCCGAGCGTGGCGTATTCGCGTGCAATCTGCAGCGGCGTGACGCGCAGGCCATAACCAAAGGAGAAGGTGGCCCGCTCAATGTCAGCCCAGCGGGCACGGTGCAGCGGGAAGTAACCGACGCTTTCGCCGGTCAGCCCTAATCCGGTGGGTTTGCCCAGGCCAAACGCATGATAGGTATTCACCAGCGCTTCCGCGGGCATCGCCAGCGCGAGGTGAGAGACCCCGATGTCGCTCGATTTTTGCAGAATACCGGTCATGGTCAGGCGCGGCCAGTGGCCAACGTCGCGGATCAGGTGGCCGTTCACGCTGTAAGGCGTGGTGTCGATCACCGAGTCCGGACGAACCAGATGGCGCTCGAGTGCTTCCATCACCACCAGTGGCTTCACGGTCGATCCCGGTTCGTAGCTGTCGTTGATGGCCGAGTTACGCATCTGCGCCGGAGTGGCCCCTTCATAGTTGTTGGGGTTGAACGACGGATAAGAGGCCATCGCCAGAATCTCGCCGGTGTCGATCTTCACCAGCACGGCAGCACCCGAGTCCGCCTTGTTGATCAGCACGCCGTCGCGCAGTTTGCTGTAAAGCGTGTACTGGTCATATTTGTCGATGCTGAGCTGCACCGTTGGTGGCTGGGTCGGCGGCTGATAGTTGATCATCGCGATGATATTGCCCGCCGCATCCTGACGATAAACTTCTTTACCCGGCTCGCCCTGCAACACCTTATCAAAGCCTTTTTCCAGCCCGTTCAGGCCGACGTTATCCGCGCCAACGATGCCGATCAGCGGCGCAGAGGCTTCACTCATCGGATAGAAACGGCTGTCGTCATAAACTTCACTGATGCCTTTCAGCTTCAGCTCTTTAATGTCTTTGGCGATACCCAGTTCGACTTTACGCCCCAGATAGAGGAAGCGACGTTTCGGGTTGGCGGTGATCTGCGCCGCCAGCTCTTCAGGACGGGTGTTCAGCGCCGCTGCAAGATAGGCCCATTTGGCACTGGTAAAATCGGGGTTGCTCTCCAGCACGCGAAGTGGATCGGCAATCACGTCGCGCGATGGCACGCTGAGCGCCAGGGCTTCGCCGTTACGATCCAGCAGGGTGCCGCGGCTGGTGGGCAGCGTGACGGTTCGCAGCGATCGCTGATCCGCTTCGTGCTCCAGCATCGGCTGATTCAGGAACTGCAGGTCCGCGACGCGCGCCAGCAGCACCACCAGGCAGGTCGTGACACCGAGGCAGATCAGCCGAAAACGAAAAGGGTTAAAGGGCGCTTTTATCTGGTCTTTTCCCAGTAGTTTTTTAATCCGGGGCATGGCATTCCGCTGCGCAAAATAAAGAGAAAGGGGCTGGTGCCAGCAGTTATAAAGAAAGCGCTGGCCGTATAACAGGAAAACTGTGTATCAGTTCGTTATCGACGGCAGATTGCGGGCAAAAAAAACCTGCGCATCTGCGCAGGTTGGTGTAATCAAGAAAATCTATTGATGTTCACCCATCAATACCTCTGGGACCCTGAATGTAGCAAAGGGGATTGATCGGCTGCCATCGCCTAAACGCAACAGTTAACCGCAAAATGTAACCAGCCATGAGATCCTTACGCTATTGTGCAATCCTGATGTTTTTTGATTTCCACCAGGCAACTCATGGCATTTGGCCCCTGCGTCAGCGACGAGGTGCCGATGTCGAGCGTCAGCACGTTGGGGTTACCCGCGCGATCGAAAGGCTGCCATGCCCTGCCGAAGCCAGGATCAAACCAGGCACCGGTGGCGATAATCACCACGCCCTGCGTTACACCCTCAGTGATGCGCACACCCGCCAGCATCACACCACGGGCGTTGCTCACCTCAATCTCATCGCCTTCCACCAGTCCGCGCGCGGCCGCATCCACTGGATGCATGCAGAGCGTTTCGTGGCCGGCGGTTTTGTTGCTCTGCACCGTGTCGGTGGCATCCAGCTGGCTGTGTAACCGGTCGGACGGCTGAATGGAGATCATGTGCAGCGGATAGTCACGGCTCACGGGCGAACCGAGCCACTCCTGCGGTTCACGCCACTCCGGATGACCGGCGAAATCGTCCAGCTGGTAGTCCGCAATGGTCTGGCTGAACAGCTCGATTTTGCCGCTGGCGGTTTTAATCGGATTCGCCTGCGGATCGGCACGGAAATCCTCCATAAACTGATAGGGCTTGCCGCCTTCCGGAATTTCCACAAAGCCGCGCTGCCAGAATTCATCAAATTCGGGGAAATCGATGCCTTTGCGCTGATGGGCGGTCGCACACTGCTGATAGAGATGCGCGATCCACTGCATCTCGTTGCGTCCTTCGGTAAAGGTGTCGCGATAGCCGAGACGCTCTGCTAAATCGGCAAAAATATCGAAGTCGTTGCGCGCCTGATGTTGCGGCTTAATCGCCTGATGCATGGCCAGCACAAAGCGGTCACGTGACGAGCCGCCGATGTCATTGCGCTCCAGTGTGGTGGTCGCGGGCAGCACGATGTCCGCCATCTGCGCCGCTGGCGTCCAGACGATATCCTGCACCACCACCGTATCGGGCCGTTGCCAGCCCTCCACCAGCCGGTTCAGCTGCTGGTGATGGTGGAACGGATTGCCGCCCGCCCAGTGCACCATGTGGATGTCGGGATAGTGCAGCGTTTCGCCCTGGAAGCGATAGGGCTGGCCGGGATTGAGCAGCATATCGCTGATGCGCGCCACCGGAATCGACAGTCCCGAAGGATTCGGGCCGGTGCTCATCATCGGCGCTGGCCCTTCCTGACGCGGGTTGCCGACGCTGTTCATCGACCCGTGACCAAAGGAGAACCCTGCGCCCGGCAGGCCAGGCTGACCGAGCATTGAGGAGAGCGCAATCATCATCCAGTAAGGCTGCTCACCGCGATGGGCGCGCTGCACGGAATAGGAGCAGGTAATAAAGCTGCGTTTGCCGGTCAGCTGCTGCGCCAGCTGCACGATGCGGTCAGCCGGAATGCCGGTGATACGGCTGGCCCAGCCGGCGGTTTTCGCCACGCCGTCGGTTTCGCCCAGCAGATAGGCGCGCAGCTGCGGCCAGCCGGTGCAGTGGCTGGCGAGAAACGCCTCGTCAACCGCGCCGCGCTGGGTGATCTCATGACCC
>Ga0154005_100567_pt1 | contig 13733 bp, 10 predicted proteins | sample TSFL089MetaG_FD_104698 | JGI IMG/M metagenome (GOLD analysis project Ga0154005, IMG submission 104698) | Attine ant fungus gardens microbial communities from Florida, USA - TSFL089 MetaG | ecosystem: Host-associated > Fungi > Mycelium > Unclassified | place: USA: Florida, Lake Talquin State...
CATGATTCGGAAGAGGTCCAGTACCAAGCAGTTGCCGAGTTGCGTGTGATAGTATCACACTCACGTGTCCGGACCAGAGACCACTGCTGAAGAGATTGAACGCTTGGACATCCAGTTTTGGGGGCCTTGTGAGACATGGGGTATTATGAACCAGGCTAACGACTCGAGAAACCTCGATCCAATATCCACTTATGAAACATCATCGTTTCCCTGAGTTCCTGTTCGATCCGATCGCTGTCGGATCCCTAAAAAAGTGATCATCAAAATATGAATCACTATTATTCTCATACCTCAAAAAAGGTGTCTTAGGTATGATGGCAAGATACATACACGAGGAGACTTATAAGACGTTCCCTAATCTGGAATACAGAGGCCGTGACACGTTGATTAAATGTGCTTCTCGTGATGCACATAACAAGAAGGAACTGACAGAAAGCGATTAACCAGGTATTCAGGAAGAGCTGAAGGGAATCAGCTCCCTCGACTTATTCGGCACCGAGTCATCCGATCGAATCCCTCGAGGGCAAAGAGGGCAAAGAGGGCAGATAAAATATAATAAATTAATTACCGGAGCCGAATAAGTTATAAGGCTAATTATAACGGGTACCTGGTCCCTCGAAGTGACAAGGTCTAGAAAATTCTCCCAGTACATGGATCTCCGATAAGGCTTCAGGCTTACTCGGTGCGGGTATTAATGTGGTGAGTGCATTTTGTTACAATTTCATCGAGATTTTTCCGTTGTCAGACATCCTGACAGCCGAAATTATGTCTCGTGATTTGATCTGACGCGTAAACTGGTAACAGTAATGTTAATGTCTTGGTAATGTCTCGGTATGAGAATGATATATCAAATTTTGAGATTTACGATAATACTATCAGAAGAGAAGTATAGAAGTCAAAAGAGAAGTAAACTAAGATAGGACGTCTACCATGGCCGCAGGGGAGGCTGGACAGTGGTATCAGGCAGATCTAGATGCATTCGATCAGCAGCAAGTGTCAATGGTGTCATAATGCGAGTATTTTCCTCCCGATTGCAATGGGAAAGTCGAGGGGAAGAGACGATTGAGTCTGGTGATGGCTCACATGTTGAATTGATTGCGGAATAATCACCTTCATAGGAGAGATGTGACATGCTAGAGGCACGGGAAGGGGGACGGGAGGTTCTTTGTCGATATTGGCGATGATCATGATAAGGATAGAATCCATGGGAGTTTGAAGATACAGAGAGAGGGCCTGGGCATTGTGATACGTCTGTCGAGCTTATTGAGATGTGTTAGCAGGCTTATATTTATAACCGAACGAGATAGCTTACGAGTACGAATGATGAGCGATAGAATTGCTCCTTGGCGAAATCTTCTCATAGGTACTATAGTTGAATGCACGGGAATGAGGCTGAGAGTATGGAGGTTCATTGTCAGAGCGCAATCGCCTCAAAACTGCTGCAGAGTCATTATTACCGGTACCTCGCATATCTTCGAATGCTGAAATGGGAGGAAGCGCATGTGAGACGTTTCGCGGTTCATATGTGGCCGGCAATTCTCGTAATGGTGGCAGGATGATACGGTCCAATTCAAAAGGCTTTCCAGAACTCATTGAGGGTCTGGGATAACTGACGTGTTGATGACCAACAGAGGTCGGCTGTGGATCTCGAAAAGACACAGATGTAGGAGGACCGGCCATTGGAGATGGGTGGTGATAGCGGTCCGCATGGTGATGAGAATGGTACCCATGATTAAAACTAGCACTACTGCCAAGAGCAGAAGCCCGATGAGAGATGTCGGGAGCGCTGTTTTCAGACTGAGGCGCTGGGGCCGCCCAACTGGTATTGTTTGATTCCCTGGGTGCCTGAGGTGGGACCTGAGGAGTTGTAGCCGAGGGCTGCGGAGGTCTTCGTGAACGCCTTCTACCGTTACCTGGGAAAACGACTTGACCATATCCTGGTTGGTCTGGTGACAAGCAAGTATTGGGGAACGTTGGTCTGGGACAAGAGATTTAGTTATACAGGAAGATGGAATAGAACAAAGTGACACACCCAAAGAGGGGGATAAGGTCTTCGCGGATTGCCCATGCCACTCTGAAAACATCAAGTTATATCTCAAGATGTACAAACCCCTTGAAGCACTGACCGTCGAGATAGTCGCAGAGCCACCTGGTAAAAGAATATCAGCACTAGTTTCAACATGTAATCGATTTGAGGGACAAACTTCGTAGGGCATCCATGTACCTTGTATCTTCAGATAACCTCCGCGTACTCGTCGAATGAGTGGAGCAAGGTCAGGCTGCGAATCTATCATCTTGACGATATCGGCTTGTGGAGGAGTCGGGATTCCTTAGTAAAAACTCGATTAAAGGAATGATTGCTTAGCTCTGTACCTTTGGAATTTCCGAGAGCTAAAATGCCAGATAAGAATCGGACGAGTGAGTGCAACGAGTTGCACACCTTTCCAAATACCCGTCCACAGGATATATCCATCGTCTACATCCATCATGATCCATTGACCATTGAGGGGGTACTCATAGACAGGTCTGTAAAATAATTGAGCATCATACTTTCATCGAATTCTTCAGGTGTGCTTACATGTAGCCGCGAGGATCGTTACTGGTAATATAGCGACCTTTTGCTACTTGATGTTTGGCACTCGCGTAAGGACGAAACTTGGGATGGCTGGACAAAATTATGGGCTGTATAGGATTCTGAAGGGATTGAATGAGAGGAAGGAGGAACAGAAGGATCATACCTGCATTAGACTGGAAGTCATGAAGTGGAAATCAAAATCGGGAAGGAGTGGATTCCTTTAAGTATCTTAAGAGAGGCAGGGTAGAGAGCGGTTCAAAGCGGCATCGATTGACGTCAAGACGTTGACTCGGCTATTTAGGCGAAATGGTTTGTTTTTCGGTTTGTTTCCGAGGATTGCATCCGAATCTGGATTCTCCACGCGCAAGTGCGTGCGTGCCTGATATGGAAACTCCTTATGGTATCTCAAGGCATCTGAGATAAACAGAAGAGCCATCAATAATTTCGCGTTTGTTCCCTTTTCCAGCTGCTTTGGTGAGTCACGGCGGCCGTCTCTGCCGACGTCCTGTCCATAACGACCAACTTTGTTTGCGCGTGGGACCGGCCAGAAGTCAGGGTTAAAGTGTTCACGCTATCTCTCGGTAGACTTCTGATGCACGAGGAACATTCTTCTGACAATTTTTTGTTCTATCGGATCGGTTTGCCAAAATAGTTTGGAGGCTTTTGTCTCCGTGGCGTGGAGGATGTTTTTCCCAAAATAGCAGGGCTTCGATCATGTTCCTGATGATTTCGGGCCTCGAGTACCACCATCAGTTGCGTCGCGGGAACTTTCCATCATCGTTTCGCCCGACTTGACAACAGCCTCAATTCGACCCGTCTTCGGCGCAATCGGTATCGGATGATTCCTGATTTGAGCGACGAACACATGCTCGGTATCAAATATATATAAGAACACAAAAGAGCTTTTAGACTGACATCTGAGGAAGATCACTGATGTCCACTCGCTTTGAAGGTCGTGAAAGTCGGTTTGAAGTTGATCATTTCTGCCAGAATTGAATTAAAGCATCCTGGCGCTGGGTCAAGCAACACATACTGGTAGATAACCGGGTGGTCTTGAAAGGCTTCAGTAAAGCTTCAGTTCGAACACAAATTTGGTGTCTGCATCACGTGAGTCGCCTTTTTGTTTTTTTTTTTTGATTCAGCATTTTGATTCAGCATTTCTATTCCGTAACAAGCAAGTTAGTACTAAGACGCAGAGGGCCTAAACTATGGTCCATTGACTGGGGAGTGTCTACAGAGGGCCCAGTGCCAGGGGAGTTCGAAGGTGTTATCATGGTAGTAATCAAAAGGAAAAGGAGAATTCATGTGGATTTATTGTCTTGGGCTGGGTGATACCATGGAGTGCTCTTCCTTGAGTCTCTCTTCAGGGAATGCTTCCAGTGATATGTCATTGATAATTATGTCTGATGAGGGCCTAGTCCTGATCTAGTGTAAGTGTTGGATTTGAGTAAAAACTCTACATGGGCTTGGACTTCTTTGAGGGGTGCCAAGGAAAAGGACAACGTGAGTCGCCTAACTAACTCGACTTTTCTCCGATCAAATGCTCTAGGTGTGATGGAGGCCGATGCAGGCCGATGCAGGCGGTATGATCATTATCTTCACCGAAATACGCTAAGGATATGAACTATGAAACAATGCAGATTCCTTCAGGTCAGGATCTCCGGCGATGCCTCAGGTTACGATTGCTAATCATGTTCAATCTTTTGATCACAATGAGCAATCATATGATTGTTATGGCAATACTTATCATGCAGAATCCACCGTGGTACATTTGGGTAGTTGATTGCAGATTGAGTGCAAGTTGTGGGTTATGGCCTTCGTTATCCTGAGAAACATAATTTGTCGCATATATAAGTCAGGCAATGCGCAGGTAGTACAGATGACCATCCGCAGTGATGTGTATGGTTGTCTATCGATTTTGGCCTGCTTGGAGCGCGTGAAATGACCAAAGTATAGAAATATAGTTCTCAGGAGTCACTTATCAAGGTAGACGACTGAGGGAATAGATGTATAGTGATAGTCCTTATATGACAATCTCGCTAGATACATTCCTATGACATTCCTATGGGGAAAAAGGAAATATGAATAGATATGAGACATAAGTTTGCGCACAGATGACGTCAAGTCTCGGGTGTTACAGTTCCGCTCGACACAAAGTAGTACTTTTGAAGAATCTGAACAGGCACACAAGAGCCACTTCTCAACAGTCCATGTGCGATTTTTTCCCCCAAAGCCACTTCCATTTTGTAGGTCGCCAATTAAGTTGATGATTCTTCTTTAGATTTGTCGACGATTTCGAGAAGAAAATGATGCCTTGTTACAGAGACCTTTGTTCGAGTATCAGGATATGGATATAGTGGACAAAAAGACCGCTAGAAAAGTACTAGATTGATTCAGATCTAATACTGCATAGTGATATCAATTGTAGTAACACCAACTAGCTATATTGATACACTCAATCAGAGGCAAATACAGGTAAAAAAGCACGAGAAGTAGCAGACGAAAACAATTGTAAATATCCTCCTCGATTATCACGCCACTTGTCTACTTTCGTTGGCGGTTTCAACTTCTCATCATGTTCCCGACATGTTGATATGTTTCCGAGTCAATCCATTATCCTTGTCATTTATACTATCCTCTTGAATGCTGGGAAGCCCACCCTGAATTACAGCACCATGTGCGAGATGGTTATCGAGGTAAATATTGTGTATCGTCCGCGTTATCGCGTTTTGAGTTAGAATTCGCGGCAACTCTGGGGGCATAATGTCCTGGGGCAAGAGTAAAAGGCAAGGTATTCAAGGGCAGCGGTTGATCAATGATTGTGTTCAGTGTAGTAGGCCAAGTTCGACAGCCAGAGAAATTCGAGCGGGGGGAATGGCCTATGTGTTCAATGCTCGTTACATTGGTCATATATTGGTCCACGGGGCTTGCAGAGACTCTGGTCTCTGAGGTTGACGACCCCCATTCTAATAGTCCACCCAAAGGGATATGCTGGACGACAACACGTTTGCCCAGAACTTCGGCCTGATCCAAATTTCGAGACTACAATGATGCATGTAAAGATCACGTACCTTATACATCTTGAAGAGACCTGAGTTAACTTTCGTCCAATTAGGTACACCTGTGGCAATGGAAAACAATTGAGAAGAATGTTCAAAAAAGGGACCTCGTTTAACATCATGAATGCGCATGATGGCTAAGAAATATAGATTTGTTGAAGGCAGTGGAGGGTGTAGGATCGCAGATGGTGGAATAATAGTCTGATCTGGTAGTCGTTCAGAACAAGATAAGTCACAATCTATAAGAGGGCGTACCTCTCAATTCACCACTACCAAAGATGTAAGGGAGAAAGGAGTAATCATCTAGGCCCCAAACTCCATGACTACCTGCAGGCTCCAGCCTATATATGTCTTGTAGCTTCCAGCAAAGATAGAGGTAACGGACAAAGACAGCTAAGACTAATTGGCGTTCTACTTCTGGGATAGGCTCAAAAAACCGCACAAGCACTAAACATAAGAGGAAGAGCGCAAATGAAGTTTCATGTCCAGTCCCGTAATCCATTCGGGTGAAAGAACCAAACGATGTTAGAAGATAGGGCTTGATATATGGAACAAGAATTTTTTTGGCTGGTCCTAAGAGTTGTTCAAGCAAGGAATCTGCTTGCTAAAGAGACCGGATGAGAAAAGCAAAAACTGAAGGAAAATAGCTAACCTCTTCTAGTCGGACACCCCATGTACGGAAAGCCAGATTTCCAAATCTCTGAGGGCTGCGTAAGGGCGGGATATCCTCAATCCAGTTCTCCAGAGTGTCAAGGAGTGTCAAAATGGCAGAGATCGACTGGATAACACCATACATAAGTTACAAAAAGAAATACTTATATGTCTTACTGCGTTGATCCTCCTTTCAGTGTACGGTAAGAAAAACCCAACTACGGATTCATTCAGACGGCGTAGAAACAAGTCATATTCATGATAGGAGAGGGTGTTCGCCCAAATTTCCACATCTTGATCGCTCTTGATAACTAGCGAAGGTAAAGGTCCGATATTGTCAAAACATGACAGTGGAATTTCACGGAGAGGAGGTAAGTCCATTATTCTAGTTGGCCCGAGACTTAGACGTGACTGTAATGATCGTGACTATGATGTTGTCACGGGTTCATTTATCATTTGTGTCTCAAAGTTATGCCTCCCTACGACGATTGGAATAAAATTGACGATGAGGAAGAGGAGGAACTGTTAGACGATTCTGTACGCTTACATGTTCTCTGCCCCTCTTCTTTTTCTCACCGATCCAGTTCTTTGAAGGAAAGAGAGATGTGATTTTGTTCTGTATTGACTGTTCTGAATCTATGCTTGAGCTCCGCGATGACCCCGACTATGAGGATGTCAAGATTTGTCATATGTTCAAGGCTTTGGAAGCAGCAATGCAAATACAGAAGCGAAAGATAATTGTGGGTCCGAATGACTCTGTCGGTATCATGCTTTTCAATACAGTGAGATCCCATGTCCAAACATCCAGGGTCAGACTCAATGACATCGTGCTTTCAAGACAAGGAGAACAGAAAATGGCCGCATAGAAGTCTCCGAACTGAAGCGCAATACTTTCGTATTTCAACCCATTTCTCCCCTGAGTGCACCCAAGGTCCAAGAATTGATCCAAATCCTTGAAGGTTTGTGGAGAGTTTTTTTCATTCCTTCGAACTCAAATTTTGTCAAAGCTGCACGCGAGAACATGGATGAACTGAGAGATACGTTTCCACCGCTGCCCGGCAAACGGATGCCTATGGGTGATGTCTTTACTAGTTGTAATTGGATCTTGCGCGATGGGTTCGTCATGTTTTTCTATCCATACACAGGTTATTGAAAAACAGAAAGTGCCCCAAAAACAGCGACAAAGCGCGTTTTCCTCATTACTGATGAGGATAATCCGCACCCTGGACCAGGAAGCACACAATTAATCACCTCAGCTCGGACTACATTGGAGGCAGTTATATCTCTCGTTCTCGGAGCTGGTAGTGCTGATATCTGAAAATAGGATCTCACTCAAGCTGGTGTTTCAGTTGAACCCTTTTTCATCAGCACAGATTCCAAACCTTTTGATATTTCTCGATTCTATTCCGTAAGCCAACACCACGAACCATGAGCACTTGTATCTATTGCTACTCTTTCTAGCGCATTTTACAGCCGACCAACATTGAGGAATACAATGAATCAGCTAGTAGCTCTTCTGTCCTGCCCGAGTCGATTTCGATATCTCGAGTGGAGGATTTATTAAACCAAATGCGAATTCATGAATCACCCAAACGTGCACTTTTCAGTATCCCCTTTCAACTGGCAGAAGGGTTCGCGATCGGTGTCAAAGGGTGAGTTGTGTGCCCCCTCATTTCGAGCGAACCTAAGCTGTTTTTTCGACCAGGTACGGTTTGGTGGCTGAACAGAAAAAAGGATCCTATAAGTACTTTGTTGATCTAGGCGACCGAATGGAGGTTGCAATCTCACGCTCCGCCTACGTGGATGAAGTCAGCTGCATTCTACTTGAACTCTCATCACGAGTGACTTGGATTTCTAGGAACATCAGGTAGATGTAGAAAAGTCAAAGGTTCTTTTTGGCGTAGGACAAACAACCAGTATGACTGGGGATGAGGGTGGGGTTGAAGAAAATAGCCTAAGTTTCGGCGTTAAGGTTGCCAAATTCGACCAGCGGGTAGGTCAGTGATCGGACGTAAAAGCTATTGTTCATTTTTCGTAGCCATTCTACACCGCAGAAGAAGTTCAATCATTTCGGACACTAGGGCTAGAACCTGGTATGGTCTATAGAGTTTAGATGATCAACCAATTAAAACCTCTGGCTAGGAATACGACTCCTTGGTTTCAAAGACAGGAATGAACTAAAATTCGAGGACAATGTCAAACACTCCTATTTTATCTACCCTGATGAACTGGTATGATACAAGGATTACACAGAAGAGATTTTGATCTCTCACATTCGGCCCACAGGCATATTCTGGAAGCAGGAGAACACTCAGTGCCTTGTTGAAATCCATGCTGACAAAGAACAAGATTGGTTTGGCTTTGGTCCTTATCCGGCGCAACGCTACGCCGGTATTCTGCGCTCTACTTCCTCAGGTCAGTCACAAAACCCTTCGCTTCTTCAATGAACAGAGTTTGACCACATTTTCCCAGAAAGAGCAAGTTGAGGAGAGTGGCTTCACAGACCCACCGGGTATTCATTTAATCCCGCTTCCTTTTGCTGACGATATCCGTGCTGCTCCAATTCAAGAAGCCTTCCGAGGTATGCGCTATCACTACATTACCTCTAAGAGCCATTTTTACTCACTGTCCTAGCATCTGATGACCTGAAGGATGCGGCCCGTGCCTGGATCGATAAGTTGAGTGTCAAAAATGGAACATACCCACCAGATTCGTATCCAAATCCCGGTGAGTAGTTTCTGTGTGTTGGTCACATACTGATCTGTCGCATGTACAGCACTTGCATATCATAATGCGCAGCTGCAAGCCAGCGCATTCCGCGAAGAGTTTGATCCCGACTCATTTGAGGATTTGACAGAAGCTAATATTGGACAAATCCACAAGGTGGGTGCCGTACAACTTTATCTCCCAGAAGTGCCTCTTATTGTCTCCATTTAGCGTGCTGGGGCCCTGATGAAGGAGTGGAAATGTGCATTGCTCAATGATGGCACAGCAAATGTGGTCGTGGCTATAACTGGCTCCAAACGCAAGGCGGTTTGTCCACTGTATACATTGAATGTACTGGAAGCTTACCGTATTCTGGCATGTAGGCTCAATCGGTAGATGAGACAGAGATACGAAGCAAATATGAGACTGGTGATATAGGAAAGGTAGGCTCATAATGTTGGTCTTTGTCTTCATGGCATGATGTTCACTTGGATCCAGCTTCGGGTTGATCAACTGAAGGTAAATATTTTTTCCCTCCTCGGCCTGTCAGTTGAAGCCGCGCAGGAATTTCTGAGAACAAAAAGTGAACCCATTTCTGGAAAGAAGGCTGATTTGATTGACCGTGTCTCAACTTGGCTCGACTCCCACTAGTATCGATTATGGATATCCTACGGGAATCGTGTGTGATTGTTTTCGGAGTCTTCTTTTTCTGATATATCTCAGTTTTCGTTAAATTGAAATGAACATGTGGGAGAAAGAAAGCCCTTCGGTACAACTTTGCTGTTCGTAGTCTACACGTTCTGTTTCGTCGGATCTTCTTTTATAGAACATTAACGCTGATGCTTGCCAAGGATCATTGATGTTGTACGACACAGAGAATCATAATTTGCAGAGTAGTTGTTCTTTGTCGTAGCTCACCATCACTCCAAACTACAAGTCGAAATGTTCTTTATCTCGTGTGATTTGTATGTTACTCTGTGATACTTGAGCCATCGTACCGGTGTACTCGTGTCTGATTCTCTTTATGGACTACTGCGCGCAAGAGGGTGCTTCCATAACCAAAGGCTCCTTCTAGCAGGATTTTGAAACTTTATGCGTGCTATTGCCATTGTTACAAAGTGTAACACCTGTCGGATGTAGCCGACGACCACAAAGTTGACAATGAAACATGTGTTTCCTTGTTTCCTGTGTTGATTGAGTTTCTAGCCTCTTTATAGCAAACAGGTACACATGTATACATTTCCTTATCCAGGTCAGTTTCCACGATACAATCTTTCACATCATTCTGTCCGAGGCTGCTGCTTGATATTAGCGTGTATGTACAGGGCATAGTATTTTAATTCTGGAAGAGTTATCTTTCGTCAAGTTACACAGTGTCTCAATAACACCATCATGAACGATCTCGCTCGACTGACAGACTAGTGTCATGGGACATGTGAATAAATGAGAGCACAATGACAAATCAGTATATTGATTGTCCCTGAAAGCTCCCCCACAACCGCGTGGTGAGTCATGCTGGGTCTCAAGGCCTCACAACAAAGCGATTGCGATCGGAGCGCTGAATTGTACAAGGAATAGAAATGTCAACCTAAAGGAGGTATGAAAGACACTGTGGGAACCGAATCAGAGGTATGACAGATACAGATCAAACTGAGTACAGACTAAGTACAGGCTGCGATGCCCTGAATTCTTCAGTGCCAGAAGAAACGGCTAGAAACGATATCCTACATTGATGCGTTCAATACAATATCACTATTCTGGAACACACTCTGAACTGCAAAATCATAGGCTGACTAAGTACTCAACGGAGAGGGCCGAATGACGCGATTAAGTCATAGTCCACCACAGGCTTTATTTTCCTTGATCACAAATGGTACCAAATTTTCATGATGTTAGCAACACGCCTCATTTCCAGAGCCTCCTTTCTGAGGACCTTAACCGTGTTTCCCTTGTCTACTTCTGGGCACCATGGGCAGAGCCTTGCAAGCAAATGACGGAGGTTGTAACAGAATTGTCAAGAAAATATTCAGAGTATCTTTTTCTCCGGGTATGCCATCAATCGACAAGGTGACCATACCTAACGTAGAACTAGGTTGACGCCGAGGAACAAGAGGAGATAGCAGAGAGTTTTGACATAGAGTCCGTTCCAAGATTTGTTCTTTTGAGGGTACGTCATAGCTTGAGTTCGGCTGTCTGCTCGTGCTAAGTGATTCATATATAGGGACACTTATTGCTCGGTAAAATAGACGGAGCAGATGCTGTGGGTTTGACACAGCTTCTAGCAAAACATGCGTCGAACTCCACATATCGCCCTCTTTCGCAAACTGACCAAAAACCTGCTGAGGCGCCTTCACATCTACCTTCTACACCACAGAAAGCCGAGACAGGGTCATCAGAGGAGCTAGATAATCGTTTGCAGACCTTGATGAATCAAAGCAAAGCTGTTTTATTCATGAAAGGCTCTCCTGATGCACCACGATGTGGATTCTCGAAAAAGATTGTAGGCATTTTGCACGACCAAAATGTTGAATTTACACACTACAATATTCTCGAGGATGACAACGTCCGTCAAGGTATACAACGAATATTTTATAAAAATATTCTCTGGTTGATAGCCTTTGCCTCCAGGTCTCAAAAAGCTCAATGATTGGCCTACATTCCCACAGCTGATTATCAATGGTGAATTGGTTGGGGGATTGGATATAGTAGAAGAAATGGTTGAATCAGGGGAACTGCAGGAATTGCTTGAATAGTCCATTTTCTATGGTAAACAAGATATTTTGCACTTTTAATTCATAGTTGAATATTTCAGGCTGGTTTTTACCTAATAAATATCTGCTGTTTTTCTTGAAAGATTATCATCTCTCAAGATAGATGGCTTCTCTTTTCTCCTACAACCAGTATATTAATCATTGTTTGTAGGGAAAATATAACAGAAGTGTAAAATTTAAGACTAATAATTGAGTACTATATGTGTAATGAGAAGGTTAGTCAAGACAACTTTCTTATCACACTCAACATTATAAGAGAACAAAGAGAACTTGATAGAGTCTCTTTGTAGATTGCTCTACCTACTTATATACAATTTCTATTTGTCTATATGTACACTTAAGTAACTTCCCATGATCCTTTCAGAAGGTTCCATCATGTGACCTGTTATGTGACCCCTATCTTATCTTATCTTATCTCTCATTCTATTTTTAGCATGCTTCATCTAATCTATCTGAGAATAGCTCTCATTCTTCCTATGTTATGATTCACTCTGACACTTATCTTTTTCTTTATTAAATTAAATTAATTAATGACAATATGACTTAATAAATATGATATGGGAACATCACAATCATAAAAGGGACAAGCATGAGAAGATTGAGTGATGATCTGGGATAGATCACATGCCTATTAGGTAGCTATCATATGTGGGAGAACATGTGGGCAGAAGCTGTCTGACATGGAGAATTACTCAGGACTTGACAGATAGTAGTTAATAGATACCTTGATCTCTCTTAGAATAGACTAGTCATAGCCACATGTAGTATTATAAATAGCTAATTAATTCATAGAGGGAACTCTGTTGAGTTCTCCTTGTTTTAATCTCATACCCTCTGAGGAGGATCCAGGATTGTTCCATAGGCCCTGATATCTCTCTAGACACATTATTTTTGGTCTGGGTGAGTTTATGACATTACCCCCCTTTTTAAGGTTCTTCCTCCAGAAGAACTTTGCTCCTTTCTATTTTCTCCAATTTCTTTCTAGTTTCTTCAAGTACTCTGAGTCGAACTTCCTGTTGTCCCATTCATATAGTACTTTTGCTGTGAATCTCTCTGGCATTCCCCTCTGTTCTTCTTTTATTCTTCTTCCTTCTTATCTGTATTCCTTTTCATGCTCTTCTACTACTTCTTTTGTGTTCTTCAGGTTTGTTTCCCTTTCCCACAAATCTTCTTCTGCCATATATCCTTTCCACCTTGCCAAATATTCCCATTTGCCATATTTTCTCCTTTTGTTTATTATCTTTTCTACCTCATATTCTTCTTCTTCTTCTATTATCACTGAAAGGGCTGGTTGTTTCTTTTGTCTCTGAACCTGCTCCCTGTACCTTCTGATCCTACTCACATTTACTACAGGGTGGATTTTAACTGTTTTTGGTAACTCCAGTTCCACCATATTAGTTGAAATGACCCTTTTCACTTTGTAGGGTCCTATGAATCTTTCTGTCAACTTTTCCGTTTGCCTTCCTTCTATTTTCCATTTTAAGTCCTTTATACTTAGTAACACTAAATCTCCTTCTTGGTATTCCTCTGCCTCTCCCCTTTTTCTATCTGCTTGCTTCTTCATTTCTTCTTGTGCCCTTTTTAGTGCTGCTTGTGCCTCTTCCTGCATCTTCTTCATCCTTTCCACAAATTCTTTTGCTCCTTCCAACTTTCCCTTCTTTCTCATTTTGAACCCCATTTTTGGATCCCTTCCATTGTTTGCTCTAAAGGGTGATATCTTTGTTAAGGTGTTTACCTTATTATTATAGACGAATTCTGTGGTTCCTAGCCATTCCAGCCACTGCTCTTGTCAGTGGTCGATGAACATTCTCAGGTACTGTTCTAGTTCCTGGTTGACTCATTCTGTTTGTCTATCACAAATGGTTACTTACTAGTTTGTGATTTGCAAGAGTGGTCTTCAAAAGGCTCAAAAATGCGAAGTAGTTTAGCAACAAAAGATGTTGTTAAGTCTGAGGTCTAATCCTCAGACTA
>Ga0154005_100571_pt1 | contig 13700 bp, 22 predicted proteins | sample TSFL089MetaG_FD_104698 | JGI IMG/M metagenome (GOLD analysis project Ga0154005, IMG submission 104698) | Attine ant fungus gardens microbial communities from Florida, USA - TSFL089 MetaG | ecosystem: Host-associated > Fungi > Mycelium > Unclassified | place: USA: Florida, Lake Talquin State...
ATAGTCTGAGGATTAGACCTCAGACTTAACAACATCTTTTGTTGCTTATTCTACCTTGCTTCTAAGCTCTTGAGAACTCAATCACTCTTCAATCACAAACAAGTAAGTAACCTTTTGTGATAGTTGATGTCACAAAAAAGTGACTACTAAATAGTGCCATGGAAGTATAACAAAATACTTGTTCAATGAACTGCATAAATAGCTGGACTCTCATTAGCAAGTAGCCTTGCTAATGTTGCTCTTTTGGTAGAATAGTAAACCATACAGTATGTGACTACTAGTCCATAGCACAACTGTGACAGTTTAGCAAGGCTACAAGGTCAGGGGTTCAAATCCTGAGGTGGGCACAATTAAATTGATGCCTTGGAACAGCCCAGGATAGCTTCTGAACAATTTCCTGGCTTACAAAGGGTTATAAAAACCCTTGGGGGGCAGTGTATAAATGTACCAGGTCTGTTTACATGTGGGGACCACATGCTCTAGAAGCGGGGGTGATGTCACAAAAAAGTGACTACTAAATAGTACTATGGAAGTATAACAAAATACTTGTTCAATGAACTGCATAAATAGCTGGACTTTTGTTAGCAAGTAGCCTTGCTAACGTTGCCCTTTTGGTAGAATGGTAAACCATACAGTATGTGACTACTGGTCCATAGCATAACTGTGATAATATTGGTGAGTATTTTGAGTATGCCAGACTAAGATATGAGTACCATTATTATGAACTACACTGTGTAACAATCTCAGCTTAGGTTGAGTAACCTTAACCTTAATCACACTCTAAGTCAGAGTTGACAAAGAGAACTCATTAGAGTTTCTGTTATTTGGTGTACACTACTTATACAAGTCCTATTATATGTCCTTGTTTGCTGATCCAATGATATTACATAATTAAATGAAAAAATAAAATAAATATAAATATAGATATTGACTTAGAGAGAAAAGACAATTCATGACACTACTTCTATCACAAATAGTTACTTACTTGTTTGTGATTGAAGAGTTATTGACTCTCAAGAGCTTGGAAGCAAGATAGAATAAGCAACAAAAGATGTTGTTAAGTCTGAGGTCTAATCCTCAGACTAGGAAGCCTTATATACATAAAAGGATGGTTTGTGCATCTGGACAGAGCATCACATGTTCTACTACCTATTGTTCTACACATAGGAGTGATAACTTAACTATAAAAGAAGCAGTCCTTATTTGTGTTCAAGGATTGATGTGTATTTATGAGTAATAGATCAATATCATGCCAAACCTTGAGGTCCTTGTATCTCTACAGGATCTTATTGTCCTGTGTTTTATTTATAGTTGTCAGAAGCATATTGAAGAGAGCTTCCATATGCATATGAAAGCAAATGTCTATGTTTACCAGTTTCCAAAATATCTGCCAATCAGTGTCTGGTACTGATTAACTGATATATTAATGAGTACTGATTGTTTTGACACACTTTAGGAACTTTTGAAAGGTCTTCTTTATCAATAGGGAGTACTGCATTAGTCATGACAACCTGCAAGGTTGCCCAATCGCTATATCATTTCTCTCTCCATTTACTCTTATACCTATTTAAATACCTCTTGCCTGTGGAGATACTCATTTTCTATATCTTAAAATCCCTTTACTATGTAAGACCACCTCATTTGTCTACCTTGCAGTGATGTCTGAGGTGGGTACAACTAAATCTTGGTCCTGCCAACTTGTACTTATTTGTATGTAGTTTACATTGACTTACTATAGGTAAATGAATAGAATTCGTCTACTTTGCAGTGACATCTGAGTTTACATTGATTTACTATATTCTTAAGGGCTTTTAGACATAACTTAGATCATGTGAATCCTGCAAGTATTCATGGAGATATGGCTAAATGAAGTTTATGACAGTATTCTTTAGGTTTTCCTTGCTCTCCCATATATCTTCTTCTGCTGTGCATCTCTTCCATCACACCAAATACTTGTCCCTTTCTCATACTTTCCTCTTGTTCATAATTTTCTCTACCTCCCATTCTTCCTCTCCTTCAATTACCACTGGTTGTGATGTTTCTTTCCTTTGTCCTTTTACTTGCAACTTGTACCTTTGTACTCTACTAACATTGACTATTGGATGTATTTTAACCATACTTGGCAATTCAAATTCTATCACATTACTAGAAATAATTGTCTTCACTTTATAAGGTCTTACAAAGTGTTCCATAAATTTCTTCATATGTCTTCTGGCTATCTGGTACTTTAAGTCTTTAGTGCTGAGTAGTACTAAGTTGCCCACTCTATATTCTTTTACTTCTTCTCTCTCTCTATCCACATACTACTTCATATCTTCCTATGCTTTTTGTAGCACTACCTTAGCTTCTTCCTGCACACTTCTCATTCTTTCTGTGAATCTCTCAGCTCCCTTGTACTTCCCCTTCTTTCTTAATTTAAACTCCATTCTAGGATTTTGTCCTTGGTTCACTTGGAAAGATGACATCTTAGTTTCTGTATGCACCTTGTTATTGTATACAAACTCTACCATTCCTAACCACTTGGGCCATTGCTCTTGTTAATGATTGATGAACATGCAGAGATACTGTTCTAATTCCTGATTCATCCTTTCTGTCTGGTCATCTATCTGTGGGTGGAATGCTATAGACAATTTTGTTTCAATTTCTAATATATGGTTTAGCTCCCTTATGATACCTGCTGTAAACTGTGGTCCTTTATCAGAGATAATGCTATCTGGTAGTCTATGTAGTTTTCAAATATTATCCCTAAATAACTGTGCTAGACCTTTTGTACTCGTTCTTTCTGTAGTAGGTATAAAGTGTGCCATTTTTGTGAATCTATCTACTACTACTAAGATCAAGTTGTAGCCTTGTGCTAAAGGCAATTTTATAATGAAATCTGCACTAATGTAAGTTCACACTTTCTCTGGAATCAAATTTGGCATAAGTTTTCCTGCCAGCAGTTGTGTTCAATTTTTGTTGTATTAGCAAGTATCATACCCTTCCATATATTGTTTCACCTCTCTAGTGACCTCTGGCCACTAAAAATTCCTTGTTACCAACTCTGCCATCTTCTACTGTTCTCCATATCCTCCCACAGGTATGTTGTCATGTAGCCCAATCACTTCTGCTCTCAATTTCTTGTCTTTAGAGACATACACTTTTCCTTTTTTCAATATCAGGCTATTCTTCTAGCACCATTCCTCATCTCTCAACATTCTTATATCCACTCACTTCATTTCTTCCACTGCTTTCACCACTTTGTCATCTCTCACTTCACATTTCCTTACTTTGTCTAGTAAGTCCACCCCTTTTATTATCACTTCTGCTATTCTGATTCTTTTCACTTCCAGCTACTTCTTCTTTACCAATGTCTGCTTCTCGTTATCCTTCTCCACTCTGACCTCCCAATCCAGTCTCTTGCTCAATCTATCTGCCTTTCCCATTTTACTTCCTGAAATATGCTTCAACACAAAGTTGAACCTTGATAAGTATAGAGCCCATCTTACTTGTCTACAATTAAGCTTTTAATTGCTCATGAAATACTCTAGGTTTTTATGATTTGTCCAAACTTTAAATTTACTTCTGGATCCTTCTAGGAAGTATCTCTATACCTCTAAGTAGCGTATTACAGTCAGCATTTCTTTATTGTGTATCTCGTAATTTCTTTCAGTTTTGTTTAACAATTTAGAAATGTATGCTACTAGTCTCCATTTACTGTCTTTGCATTTAATTGACAATACTCCTCCTATCACAAAATTAGAGGCATCCACCTCCACTCTGAACTCCTTGTCTAGGTTAGATATGACTAGTAAGAGTCTACTTGTAAAGACCTGTTTAAGATGTTTAAATACTGTTTGCTGCTCTGTTCCTCAATTCTACCTCTCCTTTTTTTTGGTCAGATTATTTAAGGGTTGGGCCATCTTTGTGAAGTCCTTCACAAATTACCTATAGTAATTTGCAAGACCTAAAAATTTCCTAATGTCCCTAACTGTCTTAGGTGTAGGCTAGTTTAGCACTTCTGCCACTTTGTTCTTCTTTACTTTGATCTTTCCCTGACCCATTACTACTCCCAGAAAGTTTACCTTCTGTACTTTCCAAGCACATTTTTCTGGTTTCATGTATAGGTCATTTTCCTCTAGCCTTCTCAGCACTTCCTCTACAATTTCATTATAACCTTTTTCTGTCTCTGTTCCTATCAATACATTATCTACAAATACTGCTATCTTTCCCTCATTGATCATGTCTCTCAGAATTTCATTCATCATGTCTTGTGTAACAATCCTTAGCTCAGGTTGAGTAACCTTAACCTAGATTGCACTCTAAGTCAGAGTTGACAAAAAAAACTCATTAGAGTTCCCACTATTTGTTCTATACTACTTACACAAAATATTTATTTGTACATATTATGTTTCTCTTGTATTTGCCTATTGAGTTACCATTCCCAATTTGCTAATAATTTCTTGCATATCTGATAATTAAAAAGAAAAGAAAAAGAAAAAGAATAATGTCTTAGAGGAATTTGGCTGTTCATAACACCTTAGAATGTGGCAGGTGAATTTATCATTCTGAAAAACATCACTGCTGGCTCATACAACCCCACATGAGTAGTAAAGGCTGCCTTCCACTTATCTCCCTCCTTTATTCTTACATCGTTATATCCCCATCATAGGTCCATTTTGGTGAATATCCTTTTGTTATCCATACTGTCTACTAGGTCTGTAATTAAGGGTAATAGATAGTTGTTCTTCACTGTCTGCTTGTTAAGCCTTTGATAGTCCATAACCATGTGCTTTCCTTTATCCTTCTTTTCCACAAAGAATACTGGTGATGTTTGAGGTAATTTAGAAGGTCTAATATATCCCTTCTTCAGATGCTCATTAACAAACTTCTGTACTTCCTTCTTTTCATTTCTTAAAAGAGGGTATACTTGTCATGAATTGCCCATTTGTAATGATTGAAGCTTCGGTTGGGTAACCTTAACCTCACTCATACTCTAAGTCAAAGTTGACAAAGAGAACTCATTAGAGTCCTCACTAGATTGTGTACACTATTTATACAAGTCCGATTATTTGTCCTTATTTACTAATCCAATGGTATTACATAATTAAATGAAAAGAAAATAAAAATAAAAATAAATATTAACTTAGAGGAAAAAGGTAGTTCATAACACTATATCTCTCTCAAGGGTCCTCGTCCCAAGGACTTCTCACAGCTTATCGTATAGGTCCTTTAGATCACCCATATCTTGATTTTCCTCCCCCAACTCCTCCAAGTATTTCCTGTCTTCCTCAATTCTCCATTGGTCTTCTTCATCTTTTTCTTTGTCCTACTCTTCTATCTTTCCTCCCTTGTATTTGCTTTCCTCTTCTTCCATTTTTTTCAAGAACAGATTCCTATTATATCTTGAGAATGGATTCCATTTTTTTTCCAATTTTCCTCCATCTTTTTCCAATACTCTCAATCATATTTTTTATTTCCCCATCCATATAGTAGTTTTGCAGTATACCTTCCTGGTAACTCTCTGCTAAAAGTTCTCTTGTCTTCCTCAGCTTCCTGTCATCTTACTTCCTCTTTTTCTTCCCTGCAATATTCCCTCTCAAATTCTTTGACCAACTCTATTATGTTCTTCAAGTTTTCTCTACTTTTCCAAGTGTTCTTCTCAGCCATACATTTCTTCCATCATACCAAGTACTTGTCCCTTCCTCATACCTTTCTCTTATTCATAATCTTCTCTACCTCCCATTCTTCTTCTCTCTCAATGACCACTGGTTGTGGTGTTTCCTTCTTTTACCCTTCTACCTTGACTTATACCATCATACACAACTGACATTAACTACCAGATGTATCTTAACCATACTAGGCAATTCCAATTTGATTGCATTGCTGAAGATAATCGCTTTTACTTTGTAAGGTCCTACAAAGTGTTCTGTGAATTTCTCTGTACATCTTCCAGTTATCTGGTACTTCAGGTCTTTAGTGCTGAGTAGCACTAAGTTGCTCACTCTGTACTCCTCCACCTCTCCCCTTTCCCTATCTGCATACTGCTTCATGTCTTCCTGTGCTTTCTGTAACACTGCCTTAGCCTCTTCTTACACGTTCCTCATCCTTTCTGCAAATTTCTCTGCCTTTTCATACTTCCCCTTCTTTCTCATCTTGAATCCCATCCTTGGATCTTGTCTCTGATTCACTTTAAAGGATAACAATTTAGTTCTAGTGTGTACTTTATTGTTATAGACAAACTTAGCTGCACCCAGCCACTCTGGCTATTGCTCTTGTCAATAGTCTATAAACATTCTGAGATATTGTTCCAACTCCTGGTTCATTGATTCTGTTTGGCCGTCTGTTTGTAGGTGAAATGCTGTAGACAATTTTGTCTCGATCCCTAACATGCAGTTCAGCTCCCTCATGATGCCTGCCACAAACTGTGGTCCTCTATCTGAAATAATACTACTTGGTAAACTATGTAATTTCCAAATATTATCTTTAAATAGTCATGCCAGTCCTTCTGCACTCATTCTTTCTGTGGTAGGTACAAAATGTGCCATGTTTGTAAATCTATCTACTACCACTAGGATTGAGTCATATCCTTGCACTAAAGGTAACTTCATAATGAAGTCTATACTGATGTAGGTTCACATCTTTTCTAGAATTGAATTTGGCATTAATTTTCCTGCTGGTGGTTGTGTTCAATTCTTGTTGTATTAGCAAGCATTGTACCCCTCTATATACCTCTTCACTTTTCTAGTGACCCCTGGCCACCAGAAATTTCTTGTCACCAATTCTGCTGTCTTTGTCACAAACTTCATTTGGCCATAACTCCACAAATACTTGCACAATTCCCACAGTCTAAGATATGTCTGAAAGCCCTTGAGAAAACCTTTCAAAAGTTTTTAAAGTGTATCAAAGTGATCAGTACTCATTGAGATATCAGTTAATCAGTGCTGGACACTGATTGGCAGATATCTTGGAAACTGCCAAACACAGACATTTGCTTCCATATGCACATGGAAGCTCTCTTCAATATGCTTCTGATGACCATAAATAGACCTTAGGGCAATAAGATCCTGTAGAGATACAAGGACCTCAAGATTTGGCATAATACTGATTTATTACCCATAGATACACATCAATCCTTGAACACAAACAAGGACTGCTCCTTTTATGGTTAAGTTATCACTGCCATATGTAGAACAATAGGTAGTAGAACATGTGATGCTCTGTCCAGATGCACAGACCATCCTTTTATGTATATAAGGCTTCCTAGTCTGAGGATTAGACCTCAGACTTAACAACATCTTTTGTTGCTTACTCTAAATCACTTTCAAACACTCTTGAGAACTTCTAAGCTCAAATCCAATCACGAATCAGTAAGTGGCCTTTTGTAATAGTCTTCCACTGTCCTCTATGCCCTCCTACAGGCATATCATGATGTAGTCTGATTACTTCCGCCCTTAATTTCTCATCTTTGGGAATGTACACTTTCTCTTCCTTCAACATCAAACCATCCTCTTAGTGCCACTCTTTATCTCTCAACATTTTCACTCCTGTCCACTTCATCTCTTCTACTGCTTTCACTACTTTGTCATCTTTTGCCTCACATTTTCTTACTTTGTCTAGCAGGTCAACACTCTCTATTATTACCTCCACTATTCTGATTCTTTTTGCTTTCAACCACTCTTTCTTTACCAATATCTGCTCCTTGTTATCCCTCTCTACTCCCACTTTCTAGTCCGGTCTCCTGCTCAATCCATCAGCCTTGCCCATTTTACTTTCTGAAATATGTTTAAATATGAAATTGAACCTAGACAGGTATAGAGCCCATCGCACTTGTCTGTGATTCAATTTTTGGTTGCTCATGAAATACTCCAGTTTTTATGATCTGTCCATACTTTGAATTTACTCCTTGCTTCTTCCTAGAAGTGCCTCCATGCTTCCAGACATCATATCACAGCCAGCATCTCTTTATCATATATTTCATAGTTTCTTTCTATTTCATTTAACAACTTAGAAATGTATGCTACCAGTCTCCATTTACCATCTTTGCATTTAATAGACAATACTCCTCCTATTGCAAAATTAGAGGTGTCAGCCTCCACTCTGAGTTCCCTGTCCAAATCTGGTGCAACCAGTAGAGGCCTAATCATAAAGACCTGCTTGAGCTGTTCAAATGCCGTCTGTTGGTCTATCCCCCAATTCTACTTCTCCTCCTTCCTTGTCAGATTATTCAAGGGTTGAGCCAGTTTTGCAAAATCTTTTACAAACCGCCTGTAGTAGTTTACAAGTTCTAAGAATTTTCTAACATCTCTGACTATCTTAGGTGTAGGCCAGTTCAGCACTCCAGCTATTTTATCCTCTTACATCTCAATCTTCCCCTGACCCATTATTACTCCCAGAAAGTTTACTTTTTCCACCTTCCACATGCATTTCTCTGGTTTTATATATAAGTCATTTTCTTCTAGCCTCTTCAACACTTCTTCTACAATCTCGTCATGCCCCTCCTCTATCTCTGTTCCTACCAATATATCATCCACAAATACTGCCATCTTCCCTTCATTAATCAGGTCTCTCAGGATTTCATTCATCATGCCTTAGAATGTGGCAGGTGAATTTGTTATCCCAAAAAACATAACTACTGGCTCATATGATCCTACATGTGTAGTAAAGGCTGCCTTCCACTCATCTCCTTCCTTTATCCTCACATTATTATAGCCCCACCGGAGATCCATCTTAGTGAATATCCTCTTGTTTCCCATAGAGTCTACTAAGTCTGTAATTAATGACAGAGGATAATTATTTTTAATCATCTGCTTATTGAGTCTCTTGTAGTCCATAACCATATGCTTTCCCCCATCCTTCTTGCCCACAAAGAACACCAGTGACATTTGAGGTGACTTCAAAGGTCTAATATACCCCTTTTTTAGATGCTCATCCATGAATTTTTGTACCTCATCCTTTTCATTTCTAGAAAGAGGGTACGCTTTCACTTTGCTTGCTCTAAAGTCCTCTCTGAGATTGATTGCATGATCCCATACTTTTCTGACTAGCATTCTCTTGGACTCCACCTTCCCAAACACCTTCAGCCACTTATGGAACCTTTTGGACATCATTTCTTCTACTTTTCTGTGATCTGCCTCTATTTCCTTCTCTCTTCCCCAATTCTTCTTTTCGTCAACTGCCTATCTGACAATTTTCTTTTTGTCCTCTCTTATTTCCTTTCTCCTCTTTACTTTCACTGCCTTGCCACACAGTGGTGGGCATCTCATCACCCTTACTTCTTTTTTTTCCAATCTATCTCTGAATTATGAGCTGCCAACTATAGTATGCCTAAAATCACATTTGTCTTTCCTAATTCATAGATGTTCATTCACACTCTCTCTACATGTCCTTTGTAGAACATGTTTACTTCTACCTCATAGGTGATCACACCTCCACTATTGCCAGTCTCGTCCACATTTCTCACTTGTATCAGCTGATTCAACTTGATTAGCTTATAGTCCCCTTTTTAAGCTAAACTCCTACTTATGAACATCCCCGTTGCTCTGCTATCAAGCAATGCCTTTACTGTTCTCCCTTCATGAATGTCTATTCTCTTAATGCCCACGTTCATCCACACTTCTTGTAGAGGCTTAAATGTTCACCTCACCTCTCTTGCTTCCCCTTTCTGTACTGCCTTTTGATTGACAGTTCCTGCCACTCTCTCCAGATCAGTGATTCCAGCCCTCCTCTTCTGGGCCCTAGGCACTGATTGTTCCAACTTTCCACCCCAATTCCACCATGGCACTTTCTTTTCTATTCTACAGGGTGGACAGAACACTTTTCCTTTCTCACTCCTCTCTACCTTTCCTCCTATCACTACATCTTTGCCCCCACATGTACTACACCTCACTCTTTCTGCTCTGCCATTCTCTGCTTTCTCCTCTCTCCAATTCTACACCTCTTTGCAACTTCCACACCACATGTTGTATAGCTACCCTTTGCTCAGGAAACCCTGTCTTCTGTTCTTCTAAGTTCTTGTTCCCTTGTAATTGCATCCTCTGCACTCTACAAGGGTCACTACCTCCCCCCTCATTGTTCACCCCTCCATACTCATTATTGCTTTTCGTAAAGATAGCTCCTTTATACCACAATACTGCTTTATCTTCTCCCACACCTTGTGTGGTAGTGCCTCCTCCTCCCTCCTCTTCTCATTCCTTTCTGGACACTCCCACTTCTTGTGTTTTCTCTTTCTATATCTGAAGCATTGTGGTCTTTCCTCCACAACTTCTTGTCTTCTCACCTCTTTTACTCCACACTACATTACACAGCTCTCCAACACTTCAAATCTATTGACCGCTACCATCTTCTTCTTCTGCTCTTCTCCACTTCTACAGTTCTGGGCAAAGTGTCTGAACCTTTCACATTGCCTACACAATTTCTCTTCTCTTCCTTTCAACTCTGCCCTTAACTTGGCAAGGGCCCATCTTTGGTTGAGCATGTCACTCATGAGATTATTGTATTGTTCCAGAGACATTGCATTATGTTCTGGATGGATGATTTGTTTGAGAAAAAAAAAAGGATTTATATTTCTTAAGGGTACGTTATCTTCTTCTTAGGGCTTATAGTACATCTGTTGGGGTGCACAAGTCTTCTCCCAGCCAGGTGCCTACTGCCTTACTGACTACTGCCCTAATAGTACTTTGACTATCACTTCAAGGAGGAGATCCCTACACTAATTGCCTTCTTAAGGATGCAGCAATATTCCCCTGCATAGACTGATCACAATGGACCAATAGCACAAAGTATATAAAATGAAGAAGTATACAAGTATACTAGAAAGCACTACTCAATTATGAGGTCAGGTCTTAGACACAATACCTAAGCTTGGTACTGTGCTTCCACCATTAGTCCCTAACTGTAAGGAACGGTCACCCAAGTAACTCAGGTAGGCAGATCCCAACTCTAAGTCAGAGTAAACAAAGAGAACTCGTTAGAGTTCCCACTGGATTTGAGTACACTACTTATATCTATTCTACTTGGTCTGTGCACTACTTTCCCATGGTAATCATGTGACATCAACATATCATGTCATGTAATTAATCATGTGATCTCCTATATAACTTCCCTGATTGTGTAAGTTCATTCTAAAAATAGAAAGTAAAAATAAAAAAGAAAAGAGAAAAGAAAAGTCCTTGTGTCATGATTTATGACACTAACTGACTAACAAGTTCCCTTAAGCTTAGGGCCTAGCTATGTCGTAGTGGTTATCGATTACGATGATCAACATACCGAGAATGATGAGAGTAAGTTTTGCTCAGAACTAAGGTGGTTAGGAGCTAGTAGTGAATAACAAGTTCTAGTGTAATGATTGAAGCTATGGTTGAGTAACCCTAACCTTGTTCATACTCTAAGTCAGAGTTGACAAAGAGAACTCATTAAAGTTTTCACTAGATTTGTACACTACTTATACATGTTTGATTGTTTGTCCTTATTTACTGATCCAATGGTATTACATAATTAAATGAAATGAAATGAAAAAGAAAAATAAATATTAACTTAGAGGAAAAAGGTAGTTTATAATACTATTTTCTCTAAAACAATATTTATTTATTTATTTCTTTCTTTCATTTATCAGATGTGTGGGAACTTATCACCAAATTGGGAATGGTGACTCAATAGGCAAATGCAAGAGAAACATAATATGTACAAATAAATATTTTGTATAAGTAGTATAGAACAAATAGTGGGAACTCTAATAAGTTTTCTTTGTCAACTCTGACTTAGAGTGTGATCTGGGTTAAGGTTACTCAACCTAAGCTAAGGATTGTTACACTAAAACTTGTTTTCATATCTAGGACACCAATCATCTCAATCCCTGTCCAATCTTATTCTCATTATTCCTTTGGTGTGCAGTCATCTCAAACTAATTCCAACTTTCTCATAGCTGGGCCACAGGCTTAAGTGGGAAGTTTAGACCCCAGAGGTGGACAGCTAGGATCAAGCTCAGGTACTAGCATAGACTAGACCTTATAATTGAGCAGTGCTCTTTAGTTTACTTGTACTCTCTTCTTACTATATACTTCATGCTACTAGTCCATTGTGATCAGTTTATGCAAAGGGATATCACTGCATTCTTAATGTCATGAATTGCCCAATTCCCTCTAAGTCAATATTTATTTTCTTTTTCTTTTTCTTTTAGTTTAATTATGTAATATAGTGGATCAGTAAACAAGGACAAACAATCAGACATGTATAAGTAGTGTACACAATCCAGCAAGGACTCTAACAAGTTCTCTTTGTCTACTCTGACATAGACTGCAATCTGGGTTAGGATTATACTACCTGAGCTCAAGATTGTTACACTTAAGAAGGCAATTAGTGTAGGGATCTCTTCCTTGGAGTGATAGCCACAGTATTATTAGGGCAGTAGTCAGTAAGGCAATAGGCACCTGGCTGGGAGAAGATCTGTGCACCCCAGCAGATGTACTATGAGCCCTTCAAAGAAAATGAAGCACCCTCAACCAATACATCCTTTGTTTTTACACAACATCTGTTCAGAACATAACGCAATACCTCTGGACCAATACGACCAACTCATGAACAATATGCTCAACTAAAGGTGGGCCCTTGCCAAATTAAGGACAGAATTAGAAGACAGAGAAGGAAGAATATATAGGAGATATAGGAGGTTTGGGCACCTCACCTGGAAGTGTAGAAGTAGAGAAGAGCAAAAAAGGGAGATAATGATGGAGAATAGATTTGAAGTGTTGAAGAGTTGGGTGATGCAGTGTGGAGTAAAGGAGGTGAGGAGGCAGGAGATTGTGGAGGAGATACCACGATGCTTCAAATGTGGGGAAAAGGAGCACAAGAAATAAGAGTGTCCAAGGAGTAGAGAAAGGAAAAGGGAGGAGGAAGTGGCACCACTGCAAAACATATGGAGGAAAGTGAAAGAATATAGTGGAGCAAAGGAACTTCCCCCAGGAGGAGCAAGAATGAGTATAGAAGGGTAGACAATGAAATGGGAGGTAGTAACATTTGTGGAGTGCCAGGGATGTGACTATAAGAGAACAAAACTCAGGAGAACAAAGGGCAGGGTTTCCTGAGCAAAGTATAAGGATCTTAGTTGCAGTTGAGTAACCTTAACCTTAATCCCACTCTATGTCAGAGTTGACAAAGAGAACTTGTTAGAGTCCTCGCTAGATTGTATATACTACTTATACATGTCCAATTATTTGTCCTTATTTACTGATCCAATGATATTACATAATTAAAATAAAATAAAAATAAAATAAATATTGACTTAGAAGAATTGAGTAGTTCATAACACAAAGGGCAGTTGTGTAACATGTGATGTAGAAGTTGCAAGGAAGCATGGAATTGGAGAGAGGAGGAAGCAGAAAGTGGCAGAGCAGAAAGAGTAAAGTGTAGCATATGTGGAGGCAAAGATACAGTGATAGGAGGAAAGGTAGAGAGGAATGAGAAGGGGGAGGTGTTCTGTCCACCCTATAGAACAGGAAAGAAAGTGCCATTATCACAAAAGGCCACTTACTTGGTTTGTGATTGGTTCTGAGTTTTGGAAGTTCTCAAGAGCGATTTAGAGTAAGCAACAAAAGATGTTATTAAGTCTGAGGTCTAATCCTTAGACTATGAAGCCTTATATACAGGAAATGATGGTCTGTGCACCTGGACAGAGCATCACATGTTCTACTGCCTATTGTTCTACATATGGCAGTCCTTTTGTG
>Ga0154005_100572_pt1 | contig 13652 bp, 18 predicted proteins | sample TSFL089MetaG_FD_104698 | JGI IMG/M metagenome (GOLD analysis project Ga0154005, IMG submission 104698) | Attine ant fungus gardens microbial communities from Florida, USA - TSFL089 MetaG | ecosystem: Host-associated > Fungi > Mycelium > Unclassified | place: USA: Florida, Lake Talquin State...
GTTCATGAATTGGTGAAGCTGAGTACTGTACTATTGGTTCAGGCAGAGTTATCACAGGTCCGTGACCATGCCTTAAGGGCGCAAATCGTCCGCACCAGTCAGAGTCAGATCCGCATACGGGGACTCTATGATTGCGAACCGGCAAAATAGACTGACCAGCAACCAGCCCGGTGATGCCGCTAACGCATGGTTTTGCAGTTAGTCATCATCGCTGAAACCAGAGCGCTGATAGCTGGCGCTTTGGGATCGTAGTAAAACGTCGCACTGGTCTGATGATGGCTGAACCTGGCAATTTCAATCCAGGCAACGGTTTCATTATTCTTTTCGAGGTTATATCGCTTCGTGCCATCTGGCAGCGGATCATCCTGCTCCAGATAAGCCCGCTGATTCTGTGCCATTTCGTTAAGGCAGGATTCAACCTGATAAGGATGACCGTCGAACCAGGCGGTCTTCGTTTCCGGGTGCAATCCAACCCGACCCATATCCACGCATCCGCTCAGCAGGCTTACGCCCAGAGCAATTATTAATCTATTCATGGCATCCTCTCTCATTATTATTTTTCCGGTTAATCTGCGCCCTTAAGGCATGGTCACGGACCTGTGATAACTCTGCCTGAACCAATAGTACAGTACTCAGCTTCACCAATTCATGAACACAGTATACAACCGCGATATTCTTAGTTAACTGAGGCCGAATGGCATGGTCAATTTACGGAAATTGAACACAATTGGCTGCCCGAAAATAAACCCTCAGGGTTTAATTAACAGTCTGTCAGGGGATTTTTGCCTTGGTAAAACAGGAAGGTAACGAAGGGATAAGAAACGATATTACACAAAGCTTTCCTGGTCTGGGAATACCGGCGTACCGCTTCCCTGAGGTTTACTTAAGCAACGGTAGCCAGCGCGCCCGCCGGGCGCGCCATCTGCACATCAAACTGCTTTGTAGGGATCTTTCTTATCATCCTGGCTGTCATCGTTTTTACGCGGCACTTCACCATGATCTTTCGGCGCATCAGTGGCAGGATGATCATCTTCTTCATAGGCATTGCCCGCGTTAGGCGCAGCTTCCGGCAGGCTTTTGCTGACATCACCTTCTTTCTTACGTTCTTCATTCGTATTGTGCTTAAACATAACTCACTCCTTTTGTTCCAGTGCCTTAAGTCTAGACCAGCCCTGACATCGCGCATTACATCGGGCTCAGGAGAGCAAAAAAAGCCCGCCAGAGGCGGGCTAATCGGAGTTTCTCTCATACTGAACACCTCATTTTTCGATGTTCGGGTGTGTGCAGCACAATCATGCTAACGGGAAAAGTTTGATGCAGAAATGGACAAATCTGTCATATCACCTGCGGCAGGTCACATTCCCGACGATAAAAATGTCGATAAATAAATTCGATTGAAGAGATTAATAAAAGGCATATAGTGACCTGCGTTACCAGGAGATAGAAATTATGTTACGAGACTATTTAAAGATTGAAGCAGAAGACCAGCTTATTGAACAGCGCACACTGAGCCTGAGAAATCGTGGTCAGGAAGAGGTTACGGAGTGGATCATTGTGAGCCGTCAGGGTGTCAAAAAAGGCGGCGTGACCCTGTTCGACAAACTCAGCACCCGCCGCTCATGGCCAGTCAACTATCGCATTATGCAGACTGATTTGCAGGGCAAGGTAGTGGTGGATCAACTGGTCGACGCCCTGTAGTTGCACGGCTATGACTCTGGCGACTGTTGTTCGCTGAAAAGCTAACCCGCACCCGGCGGGTTTTTTTATGGCTGCCGATAGCGGCGTAATTCAACCAGTGTTCCAATCAGTTGCAGGCTGTCCCGGCTTGAATGCAGCTCGGGAAAGTTGATATTGACCGGAGCCAGTTCAAACTGCGCAACACCCTCTTCACTGCCTCGCTGACGCCAGGTGCGCAGCAGGGCATTCTGTTGCTGCATTGCCAGCACGCAGTCGCCGGGCTGAGGTGCCAGGCTGGGATCAATGATCACCACATCCCCCCGCAGAATCGCGGGCGTCATCGCCTGTTCTTCTACCCGGATGGCGAAACTCTGTTGCGAAAGCGCCATATCGTTGTGCATCAGTAGCTCATGCCGCACAGAGCTGGCGTCGTTCAGCCATTGTGCGACATCGCGCTGAGAAAGCAGCGGGATCTGGTGCAGGCCAGCCCAGCTATTTTCGCTGAAAACAGGACCATCCCCATCTATCAGATAAGCCGGCGTGCAGCCCAGCGCTTCGGCAAGCCGAAGCAGGTTTTCACCGCGCGGCAGCGTCTCCTCTTTTTCCCATTGTGAAATAGCTACATGGGAAACTTTTACCTGTTGCGCCAGTTGCTTCTGCGTTAATTGCAGTGATTTACGTCGGAGTCGGATGCGGTCACCCAGCGTTTCGTTTTTCATCAGCTTGACTTTTTAGTTGAGATTGACTTAAGTATACTTAACTCTGGTATTTAAGCAATCTTAAATTCAGGGTGGAGGACGTGGCTGTTCTGCACGCAGTGTGTTCCAGAGACCTTACCGGACAAAGGGGTGTGGCATGGAAAGTAGTCTGATTACCAGTATGGGTGCATTAGTTCTGGGTGGGGGGGCGGCTGCACTGTTCTGGAAACCGTTATTGGCGGGTATTGCGTCAATCGTAACCAGTAATCGAGCCGGCGGCGAAATTATTACCAGCTACAAAGAGCAGGTGGTATTGCTGAAAGAGAGCAACCTGTTGATACGGGAGGAGAACGATGAGTTACGTGAACGTCATGACAGAAATCTGCGACGTATTGCGACACTCGAAACGGATCTGCGGTTAATCAAGAATGCCGTAGGTATTTTACTGGCAATGACCGAAACCGATCAGAACGATAAATTTCGTAATGAGATTGATCGGCTGATCTCAACTCTGGAGGATCGCAGCGATGTCAACGATTAACAGGCTTAAGGCACCTATGTCATATCAGCGCAAAGTTATCCTCGGCTGCATTCTGCTGAGCTGTTCGATGATTTGCATCCTGATGACGATTATTTTTCTTTACGTCAGTAACACGGCAAATAAGCGGGTTGAGGAGATTCGGGCAGATTATCGGGTTATCGCGGCACGGCGTGATGACCGGGTGGATTTGCTGACCAGTCAGGTTGCAGCATTACAGCATAAGCTTGATGTGATACCGGAGCGCGTCGCCGACAAAACGATCACAAAAGTGAAAGAAGTCGTGATTGAGAAGGAGATGCCATCCGCGAAATCCATGGAGAAACCGTAACTTCCGATTATTCTTAGTGCGGCTTCGCTATTATCGACTAGTTTTAAATCTCCGGACGACATTTTGTATCTGAACTGACGTCCGCTGATTGGCCGGTTGATGAACCGCTAAGCCTAAACACTTTTGATAACTGACCAGAAGGAAATTTAGCATGAGCGATTCAACAGAAACCAAAACCAAAAATGACTATCTGCGCGATGTGACTTCGCAGCTGAAAGAGATGCGCCACTATGCGCAGACCAACACCGAAACCCTGTCCAGCCATTGGTTAGCGTTTGATGCGGGTGAGTATAAAGACAAGACGAACGCCGATCGTATCGATGCGTTATTGAATAAGCAGGGGAAACTGCTGGAAGATCTGGATGCCGCCATTCAGGACATCGAGATTGAAATTAATCACAGTGAGCAGGAGAGCTGATTCATCTCCCGCTGACTGATGCGGTGGCCGCTAAAGGATTAGTCGGCCACCAGCCACATTTCCGCTTCGTCGAACATCTCTTCAACAATACGCGCAACTGTCGCCTTGTCGTTCTTACTCAAATCAGTATCAATCGCGTTACGTTCCATCGGCTTGACCTTAACTTCGATGTCAGGAAACACCCGATGTACCCGCTTTTCCAGCTCCTCACGAATCATCTCGCGAGCACCCGGTAAACCGGCAACGTTGCGCTTGTCATAAATCAATTCAACAAACATGATGGCAATCCATTCAGGGCAAAATCGCTGATATATAATACTGTAAATAAAAACAGTAGCAAGGCAGTGCGCCTGATTTTGCGTAAATTTTTATCTCGCTCAAACCTCAATCTTCGACTAGCAAAATGCGCACGCATCGCGACATAATGTCGGCTTACTTTTCAGGAGGTCCGCGATGCGACAACTGGTCATTGATATTCTGCTAAAGCTGGCAAAGATGGACGTCGACGCAAAAGAGTTGACGGCGCAGCTTGAAGCGCAGTCCCTGCTGGTTGCAGCGCTACTGGTACAGGCGAAACAGGACAACTCGCTGACCATTACAGAAACGGTGCAGGATGCCATTATTACCGCTTCGCAATCGTCGACCGAGTTTCTGCAGTCGGATGTTGATCTGCTGCTGACGCACATCAATCGTCTGCTGGCGGTTGCAAGCTATGTAGAAGTGAAAGGCAAAGCCACGGAAGAGCGAGAGTAGGGCCATTTATCAATACGCCTCCGGAGAGGAAAGCCCGGCAACCTCTGCGGAGGCAGTGAAGGTGCTCTGCCCGTAAGGGCAATCATCGCCTGCGGCATGTCGTGAAAGTATCGCGTTTTGCTCTACTGCTTTATCCGATGCTGTACGGCAGGCTGAAAGATGTAATTCACGCCTGTCCAGTGCATTAAAAATTACAGCTCGTTTTTAATGCAGAACTCTTCCCAGCTCATCCCCAGCGACTCAGCATGAGATTTGAGATAGGTCTCAATAGCCTCAGCCGCTACCGCTTTATCCGGCTCAGCGAGCTGAATAGAAAAAATCATCCCATCCAGATTTTTCTGCCGTAAAAAGGCTGCATAGATGCGTTCGGCATGCCATTCGCGCAGTTGTCGCAGCGACAGATTAGCGGCACGGGCATCGCTCTCCGTTAACTCATCCAGTGCGGACTGAAAGTCGGGATGCGCGGTAAAAAACATTTCACGAGCCTGGGCATAGTAGGCTTCTGGTGTTTTCATATTTATATTCCTGAAAGTCTGATGCAGCGCGTCAGTGTAGCGGGTTGTCTTCCGCTTGTCAGGCGTGCCAGAGCCCATTCAGACTACCCGTTGCCGATCAAAAAGCTGACCGGTCTCCTGGCTCAAGGGTAAATTCTGCTGCAAACAGCCGCTCGCGGGTGTCTGAACGGCCAGATACCTTGCGCTACGCAGTGGAAAAATTATAACGTAGCCGCCATTGACGCGATCTTAGGGATTAAACATGAAAAAGTGGATGCTGATTGCCGCGCTGGCACTGAGTGGCTGTGCGCAAATCAACGATTATGAAAATGCGGTACAGACGCCGGCACCGGCTGATTTGCAGGGGAACTGGCAAACCGTCGGCCCGCAGAGCAGCCTGATCAGCGGACAGGCCATCGCCAGTCTGATTATCAATGCGGATGGCAGCACGCTGGATTGCCGTCAGTGGATGCGTGTGATTGCGAAGCCAGGCAAACTGACGCGTCTGAACGGTGACTATGTCAACGTGACGCGCAGGATACGCGTCATGCCGCTGGTCGTCGATAACAGCGAACTTAACTATGACGGGCTGACCCTGCGAAAGGTGGCGAGTCCGACAACAGAGTGTCAGCAGGCACTGGAAGAAGTGGCTAAACAGCCGAAAGCCGCAGTGATTCAGAATATTGAACCGCAGCTGCTGCGCACGCCGATTACTGAGCACAATGCGCAGTCGTAACCGCAGCCCATAAAAAAAACCGCCCCGGTAGCGCGCGCTCGCGTCTGCCGGGGCGGTTTTACATTTACTCAGTCAGTTATTCTGCTACTACCCAGACGCTGACGCTGCCACCGTTACAGACAAAGACTGCGGTACCGTGTTCGTCAGCAGTAATGGTCTCTTCACGGTTACCCAGATGATCGCGCCAGACCTTACCGGCAAAGCCTTCGCCCATCGGGACGCTTTTCTCGCCCGCATCGCCGTTCGACATGATCACCACACAGCCAGGCTGCGTTTCGGTGCCGCTGCGGCTGAACGCCACGCAGTTGGGATGATCAAAATAGTCGGTCTGCACGCCCCAGCCATACTGCTGACGCGCCCGGATTAATCCTTCGAGTTCAGGAATGACCGGCATCTCAATTTTGTGCGTCTCGCCGTCGCCGCCCTCATCTTCGTAAGTCGCCCCGAACAGGTCAGGATAGAAAATGGTCGGCACGCCCTGCTCACGCAGCAGGATCAGCGCATAGGCCAGCGGTTTGAACCAGGCTTCTACCGGCGCTTCCAGCGACTGCAGCGGCTGGGTGTCATGGTTGGCCACGATCGTCACGGCATGCCACGGATCCGCCACCACCAGCGAGTTAGCAAAAATCTGGCTCATATCGTAGGCGCTGCCTGCGGTAGAGGCCTGATGGAAGTTCATGTGCAGTGGCGCATCAAACAGCATGGTTTTGCCTTCCACCTGATGCACATACTCCTGCAGCTTCTCGGTTTCAAACGACCAGTACTCCGCGACGATAAACATCGGTTCTTCGGCGACTTCCTGAATATGATCGATCCACTCTTTATAGAACCAGGCCGGTATATGTTTTACCGCATCCAGACGGAAGCCGGTGCAGGGCACCTGTTCCATCACCCAGCGCGCCCAGTATTTCAGCTCTTCCCTGACCGCATTGTTACGGAAATCGATGTTGGCACCCATCAGATAGTCGAAGTTGCCCAGCTCGTTATCGACCTGATCGTTCCAGCCTTCGGCGGTGTAATCGTTGATGATTTTGAATACGCCGTTTTCGTCCGGGTTTTCGATGTGATCTACGCCGCTAAAGCATTTGTGGTCCCAGACAAATTTCGAATACTCACCGGCGCGTGCCGGAAAGGTGAATTTCGTCCAGGCTTCGCAGGGCACGACCTCGTCGTAAATTTCATCACGGTTATCCGGATTGACGCGGTTAACGCTGATCGCCTCTTTCTCGTCAGCGCCCATTTTGTGGTTCAGCACCACATCCAGCAGCACCCCAACGTTGTGGCTGCGCAGAGCTTCTGTCGCCGCCAGTAACTGCGTTTTGTCGCCATATTTCGTGGCAACGCCGCCTTTCTGATCAAATTCCCCGAGATCGAACAGATCGTAGCTGTCGTAACCGACAGAATAGCCCCCCGAATCCCCTTTGTAGCTCGGTGGCAGCCACGCCATGGTGATACCAATTTCGCTGAGCCAGGCCGCGCGAGCGGCAACTTCCGGCCACAGTTTGCTGCCATCCGGGTAATACCAATGGAAAAACTGTAATAACGTTGGGTTTTGCATGTACCACACTCCTGGGGGATGATGAAAATCAAGTATGGAGTAAGCGGCAGAAAAGAGACGCCGCGCAGAAAAATAAATCTGGCGGCGTAGCAGAGCAGGGGATCAGGAGAGGGTTTCGCGCGGCACCATTACAATGCCGCCCTGACTGGCATAAGCGGACATCACTGATTTCTGGCGACTGTTCTGACCGACCAGTGCGGCCAGCTCATCCATCCGCGCCTGTAGCAGGCGTTTCACTTCGCTTTCGTTGTCGAGGATACGGCGCAGTACCGGACGTAACTGCTCCTGCGTCTGCGACGAGGGCGATACCGCCTCTGTCGACTGGGCTAAGTTCTGCACCGCACTGACATACTCCATCTCCCGGCTGATCAATTCATCCCATTCGCCTTTTACTGCATGACGCAGCATTCCCTGGCTGAGATCGAGTAACTGTTGGTAAACGGCAATCAGATGCGGTGCAGTAGTCATTAAACGGCGTCCTGAATCAGGTTAGGTTGAACCACTTCTTTCCACGCGTCCGCGATGTTGCGCAGCAGGCCTTCGACCTCCTCGACCGCTGCAACATCATTGTGCAGGTTGGCCTGCAACAGGCGACGCGTCATGTAGTTGTAAAGATCCAGCAGATTGTCTGCCAGCTCATCACCACGGTTTTCAGCCAGGCCCTCTTTCAGACCCGCTTCGATAATATTGATGGCTTTGGAGATGGAGCTGCCTTTGCCTTCGATATTGCCATCCTGCATAAACAGACGGGCGCGAATTAACGCGCTCAGTGCGCCGTCGAACAGCATCACGACCAGCTGCTGCTGGCTGGCGCTCATGACGGCGCTTTCTACGCCAATTTTTGCATAGGCTTTGGTGCCTGTAGCGCTGTACATGGTCACTCCTATGATTTACTTGAAGAACTTGAGGTATCAAACTGTTGTGTCAGATACGTACTGGTCGAGTTAAGTTTACTGATGGCCAGATCCAGCTGGGTAAACTGCGTTTTGTAGCGTGCGATATCTGCATCAATGCGATCGCTGGTGGTGTTGTAAAGGGTGGTCAAATTATTCAGCGTCTTGCTGACACCATCAGTGGCCGCCTGAACAATCCCTTTAGACGATAACCAGCCCGTGACGTTAGTCGCGATTTTGGTGGTAATACCGGTGGTTTTTCCGTCGCCCACGATCATCTCTTTCACGCCTGCGGCATCTTTATCCAGCGCAGCGCTGACCTTCGTCGCATCGATTTTCAATGAGCCGGTCTGGGGATCGGTGGTGATACCAATCTGTCCCAGCGACTTGTAGGATGAGGAGCTCTGCGCGTTGGTCAGCATGCTTTTCAGCTGCGTTTCAATCGTGCGCAACGTACTGTCACCCAGCAGGGCGCCATTGCTGGAGTCCTGAGAATCAGTATTGGTATCAACCTTGGTATATTTGGTCAGGGTATTGAACTGATCCAGCAACGAATTGTAGGCATCTACCCAGGCGCTGATAGCGCTGGAGGCTTTTGAGGTGTCTTTGGTAATCGTCAGGGTCTGAGTCTGATCAGTCGGCGTCAGCGCGGTCAGATTTAAGGTAATCCCTTCCAGGGCATCACTGATCTGGTTGCTGCTGTTCTCAATCGCCACGTTGTTAACCGTGAGTTTGGCATTCTGCGCCGTGACGCTCTGGGTCATCGCGTTGCTGCTGGCTGATGCGTCAAAGCCCACAATTCCCTGCAGCGTGTCGTCGCCGGTGACGGCAATTTTAGATACCGCATTATCGCTGCCGGTTTTATTGGAACTCATGGAGAGGCGGAAACTGCCATCCGACACCTTGATGATGCTGGCTGTGATGCCCGCATTAGCCCCGTTAATCGCATCACGCATACCGGTCAGTGAAGTCTGATCGCTGGAGAGCGTGATGCTTTTGCTGGTGCCATCTTTCAGGGTAATCGCAATACTGCGGCTGGCCACTGAACTGTCACCCAGTGCGGCAGTGTTGCTGCTCTGCACCGCTGAGGTCAGGACCTGCGCCTGTGCGAGTTGCGTCACGCTAATCGCATATTTACCCGCCACAGCGCTACCTGCGGTGGTGGCGCTGAACGCCGTCGAGCTTGTGGTCGCGGTGGTAGAGGTAAACAGATCTGCGCTGTTCAGTTTGGTATTCGCGGTCTGAAACGTTGTCAGTGAACTTTTCAGGGTGGCATAGGCACTGAGCTTGGCCGTATAAGCCGTCTGCTGTTTGGAAATGGGTGTCAGTGCCGCTTTTTCAGCGGTGGTCAAACTGTCAAGCATGGTGCTGAGGGGCAGGCCGGAGCCCACACCGAGATTGCTTATACTAGCCATGTTCATTCCTTTATAAGGTCGACAGAGAAATTGATACCTGGGTTATCGGCCTTGAATAAGGAAAGTTTAAGGTTGTTTGTCTTAGGGTAATGAGGTAAATAAGCACTATAGAGAAGGGTAATTCAGCGGCTAGAAAATTAATGAATTAAGTCTAAAGAAGTTCGGACCGGTGGCGATAACTTAAAACGTGACAGGTTGAAGCAGAAAAATTCGCCTGGTACTAAAAAAATTCTAAAGGTTGTTAAACGGCAGACGATAACAACTTTGACGGCGCTGAAGCCGGCGGGTTGAAGCCCACACCTTAACCGAAAGACTTGATTAACAGGAAAATTCATCATGGCCCAAGTCATTAATACCAACAGCCTCTCGCTGATCACTCAGAACAACATCAACAAGAACCAGTCAGCTCTGTCTACTTCAATGGAGCGTCTGTCTTCTGGTTTACGTATCAACAGCGCGAAAGATGACGCTGCTGGTCAGGCAATTGCCAACCGTTTCACCTCTAACATCAAGGGCCTGACTCAGGCTGCTCGTAACGCCAACGACGGTATCTCTGCTGCGCAGACTACTGAAGGCGCGCTGTCAGAAATCAACAACAACTTACAGCGTGTTCGTGAGCTTACTGTACAGTCTCAGAACGGCACCAACTCTGATTCTGACCTGTCTTCAATCCAGGATGAAATCAAATCACGTCTGAGCGAAATCGACCGCGTATCTGGTCAGACTCAGTTCAACGGCGTGAACGTGCTGGCTAAAGACGGCGCAATGAAAATTCAGGTTGGCGCAAACGACGGCGAAACCATCAACATCGACCTGAAGAAGATTGACTCTTCTACTCTGGGCCTGTCAGGTTTCTCTGTTTCTAAAAACGCACTGAAAACCAGCGATTCTATTACTCAGATTGGCGATACCAGCGGCAAAATGGCTACAGTTGATCTGTCAGACGTTGCTAAAAACCTGGGTGTAGATGCAAGCTCTCTGTCACTGCACAACGTGCTGGACAAAGATGGTGCGTCAACCTCTAACTACGTTGTTACCTCTGGTAGCGATAACTACGCTGTTTCTGTAGACAAAACTGCAGGTACTGGCGGTAAAGTTGAGCTGAACACCTCTACTGTTAAATACAATGACGCAGTGAACGGTGTTACTGGCGCTACCCAGTCTGGCCAGTACGTTAAAGTTGGCGCTGACAGCACCGGTAATGCAGTAGGCTTCGTGACCGTTCAGGGCAAAAACTACGTTGCTGGCGCAACGGGTACTGGTGCTGATGTTCTTGCGAACAGCGGCTCAACTACGCCTACTGACGTTGCAACCGGTGGTACCACCGCTATTGAACTGAGTTCAAAAGGCGCAACTGTTGCTACAGCACAGTTCGCAGGTGCAGCAACTAACGATCCTCTGGCTATGCTGGACAAAGCTATCGCATCTGTCGATACCTTCCGTTCAAGCCTGGGTGCGGTACAGAACCGTCTGAACTCAGCGGTAACTAACCTGAACAACACCACCACTAACCTGTCTGCTGCACAGTCACGTATTCAGGATGCTGACTACGCAACTGAAGTTTCCAACATGTCTAAAGCACAGATCGTGCAGCAGGCTGGTAACTCAGTATTGTCTAAAGCTAACCAGGTTCCACAGCAGGTTCTGTCTCTGCTGCAGGGCTAATCGCCTAAGACTCCCCATTCAAAACCCCGCCTCGGCGGGGTTTTCTTTTTATGCGTATGATTGGCGCGGTTTTACCCTGTTTCTCAGTCAATCGATCCCCCCCTGATAATTTATCCTGACAACATACCTTATTCTTTTAAGTGCCTCTGTTGAGCAGGTAAAAATGAAAAATATTACTGTTGTAGAACCGCTTTTTGTCAGTGCCTTTCAATGTATTGGCAGTGAATGTCGCGACCATTGTTGCAAAGGCTGGAATATCACTCTGGATAAATCCACGGTCAATCGCTATTTAAAATCTTCGCAGATTGAAATAAAAAACCTGGCCGTTGAAAACATCGAGATCACCCGAAAAAGCTATGTCAGCTGGGGTTCGATGAAGCTGACTGCATCAGGCAACTGCGCGTTTATGGATGAATCCCGTCTGTGCAAAGTCCACGCCAGTCTGGGCGCCTCCGCGCTTAGCAATACCTGCGCCACCTATCCCAGAAAGTCCCGAATTTTCAAAACTGAGCAGCAAAAGACCCTGATGATTTCCTGTCCTGAGGCGGCCCGCCAGTTGTTATCCTCACCTGATGCGATGCTATTTGAGGAAACAATTAAGCCTCAGGCTGAAACCTTCAAAGCGAAAAATCTCGATCAGCAAAAGAAGCTGCTGAATCTGATGTGTCTGAATATTGTTAAAATCAGTGCTGAAAAGCTTGATGAAGGATTCTACGCGCTAACGAGTTTTCTGCTGGGTGCTGAAAGGATAAGCCCTGAAACAGATTGGCTGGAACAGATGGAGCGCAATTTTTCTGCCGTGCTCGATAGTCTGTCTCGGGGCCATATCAGACAGCAGCTTGATCAGGTAAAGCCTGACCATAATCTGCAATGGTCTTTAGTAATGAGATTACAGGGCTGGTTCGGCGAAATGACGCACAAGCGGGCGTTTCCTACCCTCTATCACTACCTCAATAAGCTGATTTACATTCAGACTGAAGGCGCTAAAACCAATGATGTCAGTCAGTCGATGATCAGACTGGATAATGTCTGGCAGAAACAGGTTATGCCGTGGCTGGCTGAACGTCCGTGGATAATGAATAACTATATTCAGTACCGCATTTATGATGAGTTTTTCCCTAACGACGAAAGTCGCAGCCCGTTGATGAGTTTGTATCTTCTGACGGCAGAATGGTTCCTGCTTAAATCACTGATAGCCGCCAGTGTTGAGTTGGTCGGAACGATTGATGAAGAGGATATTATCAATATCATCTACAGCTACCACTCAATAACAAAACACAGTACACAGTCGGTGAGTGCCTTTCTGGCAGAGATTAATAAGGTTAAGGTCAATGACGATTTGTCGCTGATTTACCTGCTTAAGTAAATAAAGACTCCGCTTCAGCGGAGTCTTTATTTATCCCACTCCCAAAAGAGACTCAAATTTTATCTCAGGTCAGGGTTTAGCGCTCGTTTAACGCATTCCGGGTCGTGTCATGGGCAGTATGCTGGCTGTTCAGCATAATCACTACCCGGAATACCAACCCTGCATGAAAATCTTTATCATTAATCTCGCCTCATCAACCGGGCGTCGCGCCACTATTTCTGCGCAATGCGATGCCGCTGGACTTGACTACGAATTTATTAGCGCCGTGAATGGCTATGCATTAACAGACGCGGAGATTGCGCAGCATACCCGTACGGTTAATTATGCGTTCAAACCGGGCGAAATAGGGTGTGCATTAAGCCATATCGCTATTTATCGAAAGATGAAGGATGAAAAAATTCCACAGGCGTTGATTCTGGAAGATGACGCCTTATTTACCGGGCAGCTCGGCGCGGTATTATCCAGTCCGGCAATGCAGTTATCCCCGGATAACCCGACGCTGGTGCTGTTATCACGCGTCAATAGATATGTTGATAAAGCGATCGCCGCGGTAACGGAAACCTCTCATCTCTATCCGGTCTACAGTGCCACCACCGCACACGCTTATGTGATCAATCTTGAGGCCGCTATACGACTGCTTAAACTGCTCTATCCGGTCTGGATGGTTGCCGATAAATGGTGCCTGTTTGAAGAGTATGGAGCCATAAAGCTACTAGCAGTGCATCCTGCACCGGTGCTGCTGCATGATCTGGCGCAGCAGACCACCATCCAGCATTTCAGCGATGTTGCTCAGCATAACCAGCAGAAACGCGACATCTGGGCAGGGTTAATGGCACGCCGGCCATTCAGCGTCAGACTGCGTCATCGCTATCGCCGGGCTTTGCTTCCGCTGCGTCATCGCATCGTTGATGTCAACGCCGGTGCAGATTGTCAGGAATAACGAAAACCCGTTCAGTGCGGTGCGGGCGCGAAGAGGGCCAGCGCCGCCGGTCGTAATGCAGATGATCGCCCATCCCGTTACAGTTCCCCCCCAGCCTGCCGATAACTCCTCACAGAACAACATCCTTTTTGATTTTAACTTTGTGGAGTGTCTATGCGCTTCAATTATGA
>Ga0154005_100573_pt1 | contig 13642 bp, 8 predicted proteins | sample TSFL089MetaG_FD_104698 | JGI IMG/M metagenome (GOLD analysis project Ga0154005, IMG submission 104698) | Attine ant fungus gardens microbial communities from Florida, USA - TSFL089 MetaG | ecosystem: Host-associated > Fungi > Mycelium > Unclassified | place: USA: Florida, Lake Talquin State Forest...
GGTGACCAAAATTGAAGCCATTTTTAGCTATGTTCCTTACAAATATGATACAGCGAAGTTCGTATATGTCGGGAGTCTCTCTCATGATCACATAGATCCTTCTATTTTCTGTGTCTTGACCGCTCCGTCTAAGCAGACCGGAATTTCTGTAGCTGATTTCTTGATCCTCGGTGAGAGGTGGGATGTCGCAAGCAACACTTTCCGCCCTCCCGTTCGTATAGTTTGCGGTTACTCCCTGATTATAGTCTGATTATTCGGAAGTACTACCACCGGAACGCTGCTTGTGAGTTTCTAGGACTGGTTTACGGGACATACCCTGGTCGCAGCGACGACTTCTTGCCGGGTATGTGCTCTCATAAATTCGCGTTTACGGAATGATTGATCCGCATCATAGGGGGTGCTAGTCTCGAAACTGGATTCTGTCCTCACGGAGGTGTGTATGATCCTTTTCCTCTGACCCATGATGCCGGCTTAAATTTTGACAACAGTTGATTATGATCGCTGGAATACTGCATCAAATATGGACTTAGTCCCTGAAAAGATATCTAAGGACAGTTTGAGTGAGCTTTGCCATCAGCTTGTCTCATCAACGACGGAATTGATATACCGATACTCCTTCAGTGATCATGTTTGAGTCTAGCATGCCCCTCACTGTTACTGACTATGCCATGAATCGTTGCGGTGTCAAACATGGTACGTCTCACCACGATGTTTTGTAGAGTTGAGTAGTTGATGAACTACATAGAATACGAACCCAAGATGTGGGATGACTTAAGACCAAACTTCATGGATCATCTCGACCAAGTTAATGCTGACCTTAAGGCTGCTAGCTTGCCACTACTCGGTACTATGCAGGAGTGAGCATTATAAAATCACAACATACCTTATGCTTTTAAGTTGTGAATTCTTTAGTCAAAATTGATTGAAAATATTTGTCATTGTCCTGTTCTCTAAGGTACACTGCATCCTTTGATAATGTGTGCTCGATACTGGGGTTTTTCCAGAAGGGTTTTACCGGTTGCTCCTATACCAAAAAGTTATTGTATATGAAAGGTCTCTACAGCGAAGATGTGCAGGTAAGTCCTCAGATGCTAAAGGACTGGACTGAGATCCAGACAAGAAGACTAAATCAATTGTTTGTAACTAGTAAAATGGTAAGTACACATACCTGAGATCCAGACAAGAAGACTGGGTCTCAGGTTTACATTTGAATTCCTTGAAAAAGAATAAAGTAACTAAGACGTCACCCAAGTGGTAGACAACTAAGAGGAATATCTGCAGAGGTCATCCATATCAGTATCCAGAGCTAGACTATCTCAGATTGAGACAGTCTCACATCTACATCACCAAGGCCTCATGACGAACCAAACGACAACTTTGTTACTAGACCACTTCATCACTTAAGTACCGTATTTACTGATAAAGGTGAACTTGGCGTAATCAGATGCTTCACTAAGTAATGAGCAAGAGTAAGTATGTAAGCGAGGAGAGAACATAGGCAGAGCAGAAAAAGCATGAGGGGAATGACGACGAAGCAAATGTCATACTTCGACATTACTTTCGATAGACTTGACTAGTTCCTTAATGTCCTTTTGATTAATATCAAGTATGGATCACATTTAGGGCCACCAAATAGGCGAACGACTTATTTAGTACCTGTAGGACAAATCAACTACATGACGGCAAAAGGAAGTAGACGGAGCATCTCACCTCAGCGGTCACCAAATAGGTGAATGACTGAGGGAGTGGAAAAGTAGACTACAATCGATATCTAGGGATAGATGTCTTAGTTATAGGATCCAAAACTATGAAATGAAACGCAGTGATGGAAATATTGCCCGGTCTCGAATGAACAAGGGTCATGAGTGTCTCAGTCCATATCAACAGATTAGGTTCTGAGAATCTTGTCTGCCGCTACACTGACTTACATATGTTGGTACAGCAGCGGAACTACACAACGGCTTGGCCAGAAATTTGACCCCCCTATCATGACAGTCTTGAGTGGATTGAATAGATATCCTAATGGGCTATTGGTATCGTTATTTAGTTTTCTAACCTATTTATCAAAGAAGGAAGGCTGAGATATGTATGAAGAGGGAACCAAGATAAAAAGTTCCTAATGAATCAAATGTGTGCAGACAGAGAACAAGGGTGAAGAAACTTCAAAAAGAAAAAGAATACATTCAAATTCTTGAGAACATTACATTGTTCTTGCCTTTGCGCCTAGTATCGGGCAACGCTCTGCTAAAGTAAATACCAACAAAGAGGATAGAATATATGACTATATATACTAAGTATCCGCTGAGGACCTGCGATCTTATGGAGAATGAAAACAAAGAGGAAGCAAATGTTGGAGCAAGTGTGCGCATCGCGCAACCTGCCATCTGCAAAAAACCATTGATAGAGCCCATCAACTGTTTCGGAGCTGTCTCTGCAACAACAACTTGGAGGGAGGCTACAGATTACGTAGTGAGTAGACATGCACACAATAAGATGATAGTACGAACTATAGCTCATATATGAAAAGAACTGGAAAAATAGCTGAATTAGAATTACGGTCCAAGCTCCAAATCCAACACTTCCATTTCCACGCGCAAGGCAAGCAGAAAGAGGGAACGTTAGAAGGGACAAAAGGTAGCAGATGTATCCGAATTTGTAGACCGAGGCCCCACCATAGCTCCTAATAAGTCTGCCGACCATGTTTATCTGAAAGAATGCATTGCAGAAACCCCATATACTCATAATTAAGCCGATATGATATGGACTAAGGCCTAGCCCACCGGTCTCGATAGAAGTAGAGTAAAACAGCGGTGTAAGGTCATAGTAACACCGTTCTGTAAAGGCAAAGCAGATAAAATTGGTGATTATAAGCTTCATATTTTTAGATTTGAGGACGGAACGCAGGGTGACGTGTTTATTATTATGATCTGTAAAACTTTGACATAAATCCACGGAGGCCTCGGAAAATATGGGTGAAGAAGAGCGAGCTGAGATGATCGTTCCATAGTTTGGTTCACCGTTATGGTCGAGGAGAGTATCCGATGAACCAGCTTCAAATCCTCGCCCTCGCTCATTGCCTTCTATAGTTTCAGAGCCTCGACGTAGAGACGGGTTTGTCTAGTCAGATGTGAAGACCAATAGCTTGAGATCTAAGAACTCAGATAGTACTTGACACTCACCTCTTTCAAGCCTAAAAACCCTATGATACATGTAGAGAATGATATGATTGCTGCAGTCAGACATGGTAAGAGATACTGATGCTCCTTGAAGCGAGCAATTTTTCCGAAAAATTCCGGCCACCTTGTGGCCGGCTTGCTAAGGACGCCACCGATTAATGGGCTTCAAGAGAAGTCAATACTAGCATGGGGAAAGCTTCGAATAATTACTCGTACCCTATCGTGACGCCAGAGCTCCACATAAGTGGCATCAGGGAGAGAGCGTCACCCATGTTGGTCGAGTCGCTTAACTGAAGGCTAGTGTCACACTCTGCTCAAAGAGATAAATTGGATGCCATTGACCTCAACGATGATGGTTTTCGAAACACCTAATAAAATCCTTCAATACTCCTTTGGAGTCTAACAGAACTCAAATAACTCGCCTATGCTGCCGTTAAAGATGCCCTGAATGCACCGCGACAATAGCATCGACCAAAAGGAAGTAGAATATCCGAATTTCAATATTGCGGAGCCCAAACCCAAAGGTCCAAGCAATAAGATAGGCTTTCTCCCAAAACGATCAGATAACCATCCCCACTGGAAAACCGTGGCAGCTTCTGTGAGAAAGAAGATCGATTCCTAGCGTGCAAATTTCATGATGGAGAGGGAATGAATCAATTAGCATGGCCAGAGTTCAGGAGACTCACGATGACACCAGCGTAATACCCCGTTTTCCTATCATCTCCCTGAGTGATTCCGGTATCCCGAACAAATTGATTCAGGAAGGGGTAGATGACAGTAGCAGTGGTGGGTTCTGAAAACTGTATGAGAAGAACAAAAAAAAGTTGAAGTCTGGGCAATGGTGTTTGCCGTTGATCCCTAACGACCTCCTCGGACTCCTCTTGAGTAGCGACAGGGAATAATTTCACCGGTTCCTGACTCTCTATTTCTTGATTCATTGAGTGGGCGTCTGGTCGAATCGTATCGGCCATGTTGATCACGGAAATTGAGGCGGTGATACCAAGCGAGAACCTGGGAGATTTAGGAACTGTTGGTGTCATAAGGACGAGCTTTATGGGAATAAACAACCGAACCTTCCTTCACAGGGGCCAGAGAAATGGAACTCAACCAAGCTCCGAGTCGATTTTGGTGGTTTCCTAGGGTTGAACAACTAGCTGCACATGGTTTATAAGAGGTGAATCTTCTTCCATTACCAGCCATTGGTATACATCGTCTGACCCGGCCCTAGAGGCACCGTTCGCGATCGCTGTCAAGCAAGATTAACGGAAAGTCAATTTTTGAGTGACCCATACACATAGATTCCCTTCCCAAAATATTCCGCATACAGCGGTAATGAGTCTGGTTTTAGAACACCTGCATGATGGCTTTAACAGTCAAACAAACTTTTGGGACAATCAATGACATATCGATTAGAAGTATTCTTGATGACTCACCAATTTATGGAAAATGGTACAAAGTGTTTACTGGTCTGCGTGCTGAGGCACTATCATCGTTACTTTCTGTTCCTAAACATATCGAGAATGCGATCTGAAAACAGTCGATTTCATTTCGTATCCGACTTTGGGCACCGCGACTGCAGAAACTATTAGTCTTCAATTTTTGGTACAATAGGGGCGTATATGTTGCCTAGAGGACATCAAAGCTCTTGTGATGTCGAGACCTTGAGGGGTCAGGTTGTTGGATATGGAAGACTGACAAAAAATAAATACGATTCAATGCGCACAAGTTGCTCCAGTGTTGGCCTCACAGTTGAGACTGAGTCTCCTGAGCGTCTTCTAATCACGAGATATGTTTGAGGATGAGGTGCTGTCATTCATAAAGTATTAGATGAACATGTCGACCACGTAGCCTGATGCTGACGTTAAAATTATGGGCGTCAACAACCGAACACAAATGGGAAATTGACTGCTCAAGTCTGGACTACGAAGTGGAAGTCAAAATCTCCGCACCTAGCTTCACTGACTGGTGGTTCTTTCCCGGATTCTCGAAAACCGGCTTTGCTATAAATCTGCTATAAACAGTATCCATGCGGCCAGATGTCCTTCAGATCCGGCTTCGAGAAAGCTCGAGTTCCGATTATTATCTGCCCACTGGTGAGTCTGGCCAGATAACGACAACGTGGCACTCTCGCCCTCTCGTATGCTCTTCACGTGATTTTTCGATTAAAGTCTCTTTACAGATTCTTGGTCAATTTCTCAATTCTGAAACTACGAATCATTCATACTTCAGCCCCGGTAGAGTATCAGAGCGGAAGGGATTGAAGGACTTACAAACTGAAGGTAACTCTTATCGTATGGAAGTAAATGAAGCGGCGTATGTCGTCTCGCTCCTTCAACATAACTGAATAGCCTTCTACTGTGGTCGTTCCCAATCGTCAGCCGTTCAATCTCCCAGATCTGAAGATACTGCGAATATCAATGAGGGCTGCAGAGTGGCTTTTTGCCAGTGTAATAAATACAATTATTCCATAATCATTTGCAAGCGCAAGCATCAAAATGAATCTGAACTATAACGGAAACGACGATCTCAGGGAACTAGTCGATTGCTTGCGCGATTTTTCCTACAGTAAAGGGACTGGAGATTAGTTCGAAGGAATGAAGAGCTGAAGAAGAGAAACAGTTCCCTGATCTACATGTGTTCTCATGTAACTCTAGATCATTGCCTTGTATCTCCTCTCGAGCCTCAATGCAATCCTTGGCAGGTCACCGGCGATAGATGTATCTCTTTCCAGGAGACAAGGCTTGATCAAGCTTGTGTGGTTTCCTTTGGATGAATTTTTTATCGTATCCAAGTACAGATCTATTGCAGTCGTATTGAACTGTGTGACCAGAACGGACTGCCGCCTCCCATGATGGCCATAATTTTGTATGTTCGATTCTATGACAGCCCTTGGGTTTCACGGTCAAAGACCCCTAAATAGCTATCTGTATGAAATTTACAGTGTGGACTCAATCCATATATCTATCATCTCTCAAGTCCATCGAAGTTGAAGCATGAAGGTACTTTTGATGGAGGGGAAAAAGAAGTTATTTATGATTTTTTTGTTGGGAGATGGGCGTATTTTCTGATCGGATCAGGAAGGCCACCTCAGCTTCGTGTGATTCTTGTAATTCTTGTGTGAACGGTTGGAGTACCAGCAGACTCCCCAGGGGGTGTCAACATGGCTGTTAGACGGATGTTATGCCAGCCTGCGCGATGCACATGATGGGATCAATTTCATATATTGTGGTAGCTACGTTACATGATGATAGATATATATAAGTAGTGTAAGTAATTTGTATTCGCTATCCGCTTATACCCTCCCCCGACCGTATTTCAACAGCTGGTATCCTAATACATGGTTGCCCAAGTGTCGGAGTGGTCGATGATTCCCAGAGATTATTGAATGGGGCCATCAAGTGCACTGTGAGAAGGTCCAATCTCCCGCAGAGTGTGGCGTGGGAAGGCTACACAAATGTTGCAATCTTCCCATAAATCCCTCCCATAAATCCTCCCATGCAATCCTCCCATGAAATAAATATGAGGAAAGAAGCAGACAAAAAGGGGTGACGTTGGTTAGTGTGAGATGTCCACAACAACGGAAGAAACTCCCACAGCTGGGTGGTAGTGGTATAAGGAGAAGATGATCTTGTGAGTCCACGAGAGAGTGTGTTCATGAATCCACGAGAGCTCATGAATTTCGTGAGTTCGTGATACATGAAACTCACTATATTGCTTACATCAACACTACACTTTCTCATGTCACCGTCTGACTAGATCTTCCTGCCTTTACCAAGGGTAGGAGAAATGAAATCACCAGCATTTTGTAAAGCTTGTTGCGGACAAGGGTCCAGATGTCGCACCTCTTTAACATGTCCTAGAACACAGGACGATTTGTTGAATAAATACTTAAAATCGACGAGAGTGTCTCACTTTTCTTAATTATATATGTGGTTCTCTGGGGACCTTAAATGATCTTTCTCAAGCTTGGGTGGGGACATAAGTGATATTTGAATTTATTTTCGGAAGACAAGTTACCCGTACCCTTGCGTTGGAACCGAGATATGGCCGCTATCAAGCAAGGGGGCCCTGCATTTGCATATAAAAGGTGCTCAGGCTTCATGTGGAGCTAGAAGCTAAGATCTCTGAGCCATTGCCTACATTTCTTGAGCTCCTGTCGAATTAACCTGCCTTGCAACATGCTGTCCTATAAATTGATCTGTGCCCTCATCGTATTCATGATCAAGACTGTGAGCTCTGCTGGTAAGGATACATTAGATTTTATCATCTATTCTAAATCCGTCACTTCAGAGTCTTCCATCTCCGGCGATATGATCCCAGCTTCAAACGTGTCCACCCCTCTTGGGACATCCAACAGTTCAGAATTTAGTAGTAGGAACGCAACAGATCCTTCGACGTTCATCGATGATACAACAACAGCGGCATCGGGAGCACCAGCAGGGACATCGGGAGCACCAACAGGGACATCGGGAGCACCAACATCGGGAACACCAACATCGGGAGCACCAGCAGGGACATCGGGAACACCAACAGGGACATCGGGAACACCAACAGGGACATCGGGAGCACCAACATCGGGAGCACCAACATCGGGAACACCAACAGGGACATCGGGAGGACCTACAGGGACATCGGGAACACCAACAGGGACATCAGGAGCACCAACAGGGACATCAGGAGCACCAACAGGGACATCGGGAGCACCTACAGGGACATCGGGAGCACCAACAGGGACAACGGCAACAATAACAGAGACATCGGTAATAACCACAACGGAATTGGAAACAACAACAGTGATAACAACAGCAATAACAACAGTAACAATCACAGCAACAATCACAGCATCAGCTCCTCCTGTGTCCACCACTCCTGTGTCATCTTTACTTCACCCAACTCGAAGCACAACGAAGTGTCTTGATGTTCGTGGTGCCATTTTCCAGGATGGAACACCTGTTCAAATGTGTGCATCCTCTACGATGATACTATCTGCGAGGCTCATATCACTTATTATATAGTTTCGACTGTAATGGTACCCCTGCTCAGAATTGGGAGATTGTTCGAGGCGAAGGCCATGTCCAACTTTCTGGGACAAATTTCTGTCTCGATGCTGGCTCAGAACCTGCAAATGGCGTTGGAATGAAAATTTGGCAGTGTTTCAATAACCTTCCAGCTCAGGATTGGTTTTACACTGGCGATAATAGAATCGCTCTGACCAACCAAGGTATGATAATACATCTTTTCCCCTCCATGGGATCTGACATGGTTTTCAAGGTTTCTGCCTCGATCTCACAGACGGCAACCTTGCCAACTCCAATCAAGTACAGACTTGGAAATGTACCGACAATGACATCAATCAGGCTTGGATAGCTGAGACCAATTGACATATTTGCGTGTTAAGGCTTGGATGCGATCCCCTATTACCCCAGATATGGACAAGAATCGTAGAACAAGTGAAGCAATGGACGGTTATATCCCCTTCTGGGCGATTTGTAGTACTCGAAAGATCACGAATAAACTATGAATATATTGTCATGTGTCCGAGCTATGGCAATCTACGAAGGTTTGAGAACGATGGATACATACAATAGAGCAAAAAAAAACAAGGACAATATATTACATTCAATTGTTGAATTAAAATTTCTGTGGCACAAAACTCCTCTCCTTTGGTCGTGGAGGAGCTAAAGACAGAGATCTTACACTTTCTGCCTTGGTACATTTTCCCGCCGAAATCCCTGCATTTGCATTCTTCTTCTGAATCTGCAGGATGCTTTTGATCTTGCCATCATCCTGGTTTGACACTAGAAAGACTGGGACAGTCTTCCTTTTAACTCCCAACCGGCTTCCTAGACCACGATTCACCATATTGGATAAATCACCAGCTCTGTGGGGGGATGCTGGATGAGGAGTTTTGTCGACAATTATGGTGTTATTAATATCCAAACCAAAACGTGTCAACAGAGCAGCTTTGCGAGTCCTCATACCACTGGAGCATTCCGATTCTGAATTCATTTCGATGATCGGATCTAGTTTTCGGTCATAGTGAGATGAATAGCCCTGAGCTGGTATCACGCTTGAGCCATAATCTGCCACCAGAAATACTGGGCTCTTATCCTTCCCGTACAATGAATCATACTGTCGCTGCTTAAGCGTATGATTATGAGAACTTGGGTGCATCTTCTCCACATCATAAGGCTCATCCTTCGTTACAATTGTTTGATTAAGAACCGAACTATTGTTATGTTTGACAGGCTTTCTCTGTTTGTTGACAGCCTCGTCGAATTGACCCTGGATCCGCGAACGATAAGAAAGCAAACTTGATAGCGGAAGGTCTTCTGATGAGCTAGACTCAGAGTATTCAGTCCCAGTCAGATACTCGTCAGTACCAGAAGACCGTGTGAGAACACAACTTGGCAGAACACGCTCGATTTTACCGTCGGGAAATAATCTCATATTTCTATAGTTTCGATGAATGTGTGTTGTACCTAGGGTATGAGACAAAATGACTGTATTCTCAGATGAGAGGCTTTTGAGAGATGGAATATGGATAGTGGAAGAGATCCGATATATGTTGCCGGAGGAGACTTGTGGGATGGAGTCAGGAGAAGCCGGAGCCGCTGGAACTGATGATTTAGATAAATCTTGCAAGTAATCATCAAGATCAAAAACACAAGGATACGGAACGTCAGAGTCTAAAGGTGTAAATTGGTGATGGAAATTTCCAGATGGATGCATTTGGCATTTGAATCCCCACTCTGAAGTTGCAGCTAATCCCTTCTCATGAAAAAGAGTTAAGATGGCCGTTTGAGCGTCGGAAGAAAGCACAATTCCCATAGGAAAAGGAACACCAACCACATCGATGGAATGCTTTCCACTTGAGTTATCTTTTCCTATCTCGCCGGAGAAAGGAACGACAGAGTTAGTGTCATTTCTGGAAGGAGAAGTGAACATAGTCGGCAGTAGATGAGAGTGATGTCTCTTGAAAACAGATGTAATTTTATTTGACTTTCCCACTGACCGATGGGAGACATCCATAAAGTTTTGGAAAGCAGGAAGAGTATCTTGTACGCTGTCTCGACGGGTTGATGTAATTTCTTGTTTTATGGTCTCCTTTGTAGTTTCTTGCCCAATCATGTTAATTTTGTCAGCTGAGAAAGAAGCGTCCTGCAGCAGATCTAGAAGGGAGGAAGATAATAACACTTTTGACGTGCGCACAGGTCGGATAAGCCGGGGAAGATTGGGCTCGTCTGATTCAAAATATTGTTCCAGAAACTGAGGAAGATTCGTGAAATTTGATTGGTACATTTTGTCTTGATTGCTGGTCCCATTGTCTAGTTTTATCTCACGACCGGAACTGGATAGTTCATCGATGCAGCTACTTTCCAGTGTTCCGCAGTTACTTTTGAAGCCTGGAGAGTCTAAAGATGGTACAGTTAAAGAGTCTCTGTTTGAACTCAGTATGAGTGTCGACCGAGAAAAGGTATCAGCCGTTGTCAGGGATTCCGAAAAGGACACTTCTTGGGAGGAGGGAGTACTCCAATCTTCAATACGAATAGTCGGGGGGAGACTGAAGTCCTGAGAACGTTTGTCTGGAGGTGTCCTGGGGTATTCCAAAATGATATCAGAAAAACGAACACGCGGACCCTTTTTCCGTAGGTTTTTCTTCCTTAAACTAGGAGAACGGAGAAACTCTGCCTTTTTCTGAGCCCAATCCTCTGTTTATTTGAGTTCGGCACTGTGAAATATACATGGATAGGAGTCCAGGCTCACCCAAGTGCCGTAAGGATTGGCTACTATCGGCCTTCCTGAAGTGATTTATTAGCCAGGTGCGCAACCTTTCCTTGTAAACGAAATTTGGGGGTAAGCCTATCCGAGCCTCATCGTCAAGTTCTTTCTGGGGCTTTACAGAAGAAAACCAGTAGAGAGCTCGCATAAAGAAGATATAAAGTAATTTCGATAGCTTCTGTAATGGACCAGGACCAGCGGACATTCCAGAGGTGCAAATCAGAGGCTAAAGTTTCAGATAATGCATAAAAATCGAAAAGGTGCGCAGAGCAGTGGAGTTGCTCCTTTGACATGGAGGCTGACTATGTAGAGGGTAATAGTGTCACAACCCCCATGCCACCTAGATCACCCCATGGCATCATGGTCACTCAAACACCTCATATCCTCGACTGCTACTTTTCTCCGAACACTTTTAAGTAATTCATTGTGTAATATTTACTCTAGTTCTGCTCTCTACAAAACCATCTCTTTTCTCTCCAATAATCTCTCCAATAAATTCCTACTCCTTTCTTCTGAATTCCTGTCCTACAACTGGCAGCACAGTGGCGGCCTAATCTTAGAAGATTAAGGTCAAGCCCCCCTTGTCAACATCTGGGTTTGACAGATAACCTGGTAACTGTCTGGTAAGGGTGACCTTGTGTATGTCTAAGGGCTTGTAAGTGGGCTCTAGAGCGAACTCAGCTGTTGAATTCAAGATTATTCCATGTTACATGTCTGTAGAAAATTCATTCTAGGCATAACGGCATATTTCTATAGACTTCTCCCATCAAGTCGTTATTGACTCAAGTTAACTGATTCATAGATTTTATACCAGGTGCAGCAGTATGGCATACATCAACCCTCACCATGGATGGGAACAAGAGCCCAGCATTCCTTCAAGAGAAAGGAAGTATAGTAGACCAGAACAGTAGACTGAAACAAAGAATCACAATGAGTACAGACGGCACCTATACAGTTAGGCTACATGAGGTAAGGGAGAATACAAGATGTAAAGTGGTTTGACTATGTGTGACACTGTCATCAAATGTCGGAATAAAATACTTGAAGCAGAGACCCAGTGGTACTTGCCAAGACTTGTTTAATGATCACACTTCGGCTTGGCCTTCCGTAGTTCCTCCAATTGCTGGATCTCCGATATCTGATAACCATAACAGTAAGGTCAAACTTGTCAGCTGAATAACAATTTGACCAGCAGCTACTCAGTCTCATCATGCTCAAGTGGCACTGGCACCCCTGAGACCCATGATCGGAGGAGCCGAAAAAGAGCAGGCAATTGTGTGGGAGAACTGATTGTACTAGTGGTGATGGCGGAAATCAAAAATCCTCAACCTTTTGTTCCCAATCCACCCACCAACTGGGTATTGGCTCAGGACAGCGGACAACTCGTCGAATATCACATCGTCTCTCACTTGACTGTGTACATTGTCCACCGGCATTGAGGTCTATTATTCACCATTGTCCTCTATTCTCGACCCGTGGCCCTCGAATATTTTATTTTCAGTCACACGTGGACAGGACCCAAGTTCCTGCAGTCCCATATATTACTCACAAGTCACCGTAGGGCGTTTAAATCTACCACTTCAAATCCCCAATGCCAGGCAACGTTACAACTGATACGTGCCGCGATTTTACTTGTGACACAAATTCTCACCCAAGTCCATCTACACACCTGCAAACCTCTGTAACGCGGCTGGAACCGAGGGAGATCGCGGCCGCTACTGTGGTTCAATACAACCAGGTATGCAGCTACGGCTTTCAACAATTGACTAAGAAGTGATCGATTAACACAATCTGTTCTTCGTAAAGGTTTCCACTTCTCAGATGGATCATGCCGACGCTCCCATTAAAGTAGGCAGGCCCATCGGCTTGAATATTGATACAACAGTGAAGATGTATGAAAGTAGGGTAACGATACCCAGTATTCTCCACCAAGACAAGGCTCACAGTGATGCCCTCACTGCCTCCGAAATACATACAGTAAATGCATGTGTGACGAACAAGACGGTCAGTGAGACCGTTGCCAAGGACCCCCCTTTTTCCTCAACAAAGGCTTTGAAGAGGAAGAAACGACTGTCTCTCAAAGGAATATCCGTTGCGAAGAGTAGCAGCCTTACTCCGCCTGAGCGCTCTCCGCCACTTTCCCCACCTCCTAAGAAACTTCAACCCACATCATTGTCCCCGGCCACACTCATGCCTCTCAGCTCGCCCAGCGGCGCTTGCCCGAGACCCGAAGAAATTTCCCCTAGCATCGTTATCAGCACTCCCACATCCACCACACCAATTTTACTTGAACCATCACGGCCTATTCCTCCTATGGCAATATCATCCCCACAGGCGCTTCCTCGGATCGGAACACCTCAAAGGCCGTACTATTCCACGGTTAGAGCGCACTTGAGAAACAACGCAAATATCAATCCCTTACGCTTGTCTACACCATCTACATCATCTACCCCTGTAGATGGAGATCCTCGATTGATCCATTCGGATAGCATAGGTGTGTCTGTACTTGAGGGCGAGAAGACGTATCAACCTAGTCCAGCTGTTCTTCCATCTGTCTTGGCTCCCAGTCATATCTTCCCCTCGATTCCAGTACAGATGTACTCACAGTCTTCCTCTCCTCCAAGGCATATCTTATCGGCTCTAGATCCTGGTTACGATGATGATGATGATGATGATGATGATGA
>Ga0154005_100580_pt1 | contig 13499 bp, 11 predicted proteins | sample TSFL089MetaG_FD_104698 | JGI IMG/M metagenome (GOLD analysis project Ga0154005, IMG submission 104698) | Attine ant fungus gardens microbial communities from Florida, USA - TSFL089 MetaG | ecosystem: Host-associated > Fungi > Mycelium > Unclassified | place: USA: Florida, Lake Talquin State...
ATAGATCAGTGTCATGCCAAACCTTGAGGTCCTTGTATCTCCACAGGATCTTATCACCCTAAGGTCTATTTATGGTTGTCAGGAGTGTATTGAAGAGAGCTTCCATGTGCATGTGGAAGCAAATGTCCACATTCAGCAGTTCCTGAGATATCTGCCAATCAGTGTCCAGCACTGATTAACTGATATATCAGTGAGTACTGATTGCTTTGACACATTTTGGGCATCATTCGGAAGGTCTTCTTAAGGGCTTTCCGACGTATCTTAGACCGTGGGAATCGTGCAAGTATTCATGGAGTTATTGGCCAAATGAAGTTTGTGACACAACTATGAGTCCAATGTATCTTAACATATCTGCTCTTTCTGATCCAAACTTCCTATGCATTCCCTTGACTTCTCCATTAGTTTGTGCTCTGGATCACATCCAACATATACTCTTCTAGGTTCTTGTAGATTCTGGCTCCACCTATTGTTTTGTGGATTCTTTCTTTGCTTATGGACATTCTCTTCTCTTATCTCCAACTCTTTGATAGAACCTCAAATAATGTTATCTCCAAGGTTGTTTCCATGCCTATAATTTTTCCTTCTAGTGAATACATGAATCTTAACTTCTATATCACCCTACTTGATTCCTTCTGTTCTTTGGTCTTAGATCATTCTTGGCTCACCTACTACAATCTATTGATGAACTGGGTTTCTGGGTCAATATCTTTCTGACTATCATGTTTATATAAAAATCTTGCTTCTGTTCAACCTGACAAGACTCCAGTATATTCCATGTCTACTTTAGTCGAATCTCCTCTGCAGTTCACCACTTCTGAGAATTCTAGTTCTCAATCTCATATTGCAATTATCAGTACACCAGCCTTTATCCATGTATTGTGACTTCCAGGCTCAATTAACTTCTATCTCTCTTTCTGTTCTATAATTCAGTCAAGATCAACTTCTCTTTCTGAAGAAGTTAATCTTTCCAATGTTTCCAAAAAATATCATGAATTTGCTGATGTATTCAGCAAGAGCAAAGCAAAAGTACTTGTCTCTTGTAAGAGATGGTCACCCAAGTAGCTTAGATAGGCGGCTCCCAACTCTAAGTCAGAGTAAACAAAGAGAACTTGTTAGAGTCCCCACTAGATTTTAGTATACTACTTATACCTATTTTACTTGGTCTATGCACTACTTTTCCATAGTGGTCATATGACACCATATGACATGTTATGTGACCAATCATGTGACTTTCCATATAACTTCTCTGATTATGTAAGTCCATTCTAAAAATAGAAAATAGAAATAGAAAATAGAAAAAGAAAAACTCCTTGTGTCACAATTCATAATATCCCTTATTATCTTTATGATCTCTGGATCAACTTGGATGAAAATTTATAGCCTCTAGTAGGTACAATTTATTCTTTATTAGCATCAGAACAAGAAGCTCTAAAAAATTTTATTGATGAAAATTTGACTACAGACTTCATCTGACCAACAACCTCCTTCTATGAAGCATCTGTTCTCTTCATCAAGAAAAAGGATAGATCTCTCCAGTTGTATGTGGATTTTTGTAGACTTAATTGTATTACCAAGAAAAACTGATATCTATATCCACTAATAACTAATCTCCTTGACTCCCCTTGCAAAGCTCACATCTATACCAAGATAGATCTCCGATATGCTTATTACTTGGTCTGAATTGCTGAAGGTAACAAATGGAAAACTTCTTTCTAGACTTGCTATGGCTCTTTTGAGTGGTCTGTTATACCTTTTGGACTTACTAATGCCCTAGTAGCCTTTCACCAACTCATAAATAATATTTTCTCGGACCTTCTTGATATTTGCATTGTAGTTTATCTTGATGATATTCTTATCTATTCTGATGATTTGATACAACATCAGAGCCATGTCAAGGAAGTTTTAAAGTGACTTTGCAATTCTAGACTATATATCAAAGCAGAAAAGTGTGAGTTCTACTTAGACTCTATTAAGTACTTAGGCTATGTTCTCTCTCCCTCTGGTCTGACTATGTCAGAAGCTAAAGTAAAAACAATCCAGGAGTGGCCAGAACCAAAGAAAGTCAAGGACATTTAGTCATTTCTTGGTTTTGCCAATTTTTACAGATGCTTTATTTACAATTACTCTGATATTATTATTCCACTTACTTGTTTAACTAGAAAAGATACACCCTGGAACTTTGATGAAAAGTGTCAGACTTCCTTTAATCTTCTCAAATAGGCTTTTACAACTGCTCCAATCCTCACCTATTAGATTCTGAATACTCAACTCATTGTGGAAACTGATGCCTTGGACTATGCTTTAACTACTATACTCTCAATTATGATAGACAATAATGAAGTTCATCCAGTTGCCTTTCACTCCTAGACATTTACCTTCTCTGAACTTAACTATGATATTCATTACAAAGAACTCCTTGCTATTTTTAAAGCTTTCTAAGTCTGGTGACATTACCTTGAGGACTCTGGAACTCCAATTGATGTTGTAATGGACTACAAGAACCTCAAATATTTTTCCACTACTAAGGTTTGTACTTGTCAACAAGCCAGATGATTAGAATTCCTTTTCTAGTTCAATCTTATCATTTGTTTTTGTTCTAGTTATCTTGGAACAAAACCAGATGCTCTCACTAGATGATAGAATGTCTACCCAAAAAGAGAGGATAATGGCTATACTTTAGTAAACCCTCATAATTTCTGTTTAGTCTTTACTCATAAACAAATTGCAGCATCACTCCAAGCTACAGTTCTTACAATACCCATACTCTGTGCAACCATCATATTGGACCAAAATCAACTCTATTCCAATATATTGGTAGCACTACCTCTTAATCTATTGGTTGCAAATCAACTAGTTCACCCCAAAGAACATTGGTCTGTTGACAAATTAGGCTTTCTATGACTTGATGGTAGGATGTATGTGCCTCAAAACAATAACTTATGTCTCTGAGTTCTCCAGTACTATCATAATTATATTCTGGCTGGATACTTTGGACAGAACTAAATACTAGAACTCATCTAACATAATTATACTTGGCCCAATATCCAATCCAATGTTTAAAAGTTCTGTAAATCTTATGTAACTTGTATGTGATCAAAGCTACAATGTCACAAATCATATGGATCACTAAAATAACTTCTAATCCCAGAGTGACCCTGGAATTCTATTTCCATGGACTTTATAGTTTCTTCTCTCCTCTAGATTCGATACTATCCTTGTTATTGTGGATTGACTATTAAAGTAGGTTATATTCATCCCAACCCATGATACCATCACCTTTACAAAGTTGGCATGACTCTTTGTAATTCATGTTTTCTCTAAACATGGTGTTCTATCTCATGTTACATCTGATCATAGTTCTGAATTTGTTTCCTATTTCTTTTGCTCACTGGGAGTTGTCTTAGATATACAACTTCATTTTACCTCAGGCTATCATCCAGAGGTAAATAGACAAGTGGAATGCACAACTTAGACACTGGAACAGTACCTCCAAGTATATTGCAATTACCAACAGGATAACTGGTCAGAGTTACTTCCTCTTAGAGAGTTTGCTTACAACAATACTCCTAGTACCACTACTAGTGTTTATTTATTTTTTGCAAACAAAGAATATCATTTAAACATTACTATATACCCAGAACATGACATAGCCTCCTTCTGTACTCTCTGTTACTGTTTGCTTTGAACAGTAATACTTTAGTCAAGGTGTTTATCTTGTTGTAAGCAAACTCTGCTATTTCTAGCCATTCTGGCCACTGCTCTTGTCTGTGGTCAATAAACATCCTTAGATATTACTTCAACTCTTGATTTGTTCTTTTTGTTTGTCCATCTATTTGAGAGTAGAAGGCTATTAATAGTTTTGTTTTAATCTCTAGTATTTTATTCAGTTTCCTTATTAGTTCTACTATAAACTGTGCTCCTTAAACTGATATGATATTTTTAGATAGTTCATATAACTTCCACACATAGTTCCTAAACAGTCTTGCCAATCCCTCTACTAATATTTTCTCTATTGTCAGTATTTAAACAATTGTATACTACTAGAATTAAGTTGTAGCCTTGTACTAGTGGTAGCTTAATAATAAAATCCACCATAATATACAACCAAGGCTTTGCTAGGACTTTGTTTGGTATAAGCTTTCCTGCTAGTATATCTGTCTGATTTTAGTTTCTTTGATAAGAGTCATATTCTTTTATATATCTCTTCACCTCCTTTATTACTTCTAGCCACTAAAAGTTTCTTGTGACCAATTCTATTGTCTTCTACTGTCCTCCATATTCTTCTACCAGTATGTCATGATGTAATCAGATTATCTCTATTCTTAACTCCTTATTATTTAGCATATACACTTTCTTTTCTTTTAATAATAGCCTATTCTTCTCCCTCTATTCCTTATCTCTCAACATTTTTACTTTTGTCAACTTTATTTCCTTTACTGCTCTTATTACCTTGTTATCTCTTGTCTTTGACTCTCTTATATTTCTTAATATTAGAAAAGAGGATCAGAAGGGAATAAGAGAATCAAGAATACTTTAGAAAGATTCTAAATTGGTACAATTACTCTACCAAAAGAAGAAAAGTCTTGGTAACTCTAGAGATAGTTTAACAACAAAGAAAATAACCTTGGCTTCAACTTATATATCTTGATCTTTTGTTATTGTTGTGATTGCAGATTTCAGAGTATAGAGTTGTCAAGGAGTAAAGAGAAATTCTAAGTTGAAAGGAATATATAGAAGTAGTTAAGAATCCAAGTAATATTAATTTATAAACTGGAGAGTAACAATGTAACTATCTAGTATATATCAAGTCCAAAGAAAAAAGATTATACAGAGTCTGGTTTACAATGTAACTCTATAAGAGAAATGGATACTAGGAGTACTTTTATAAAGGAGAACTATTAAATAATAATAAAAGAAATAAAGAAATAGAAATTAATCAATAATTCCAATATTTCCTGATATTCTGACATGTATATAACACTTAATATATCTACTCCTTTGATAATTACTTTTTTTACCTATACTTTTTTTAGCTATTCTGTCTTTATAAATGTTTTATTCTTATTTTCTTTCCTTACTCCTTTGCTCCAGTCTGGCCTTCTACTTAGTCCATCCACCCTTCTCCATCTTACTTCCTAGTACATACTTTAGAGTAAAGTTGATTCTAAATAAAAATAAGGTCTATCTTACTTATCTTTAATTCTAGCTCCTTCCAAGAAATGTCTTTATACTTCTAGGTATCATATTACTGCCAATATTTTCTTGTTATGAATTTTGTAATTTTTTCTGTATTATTCAACAACTTAGATATAAAGGTTACTAGTCTCTATCTCTTGCCCTTGCACTTTACTAACAACATTTGTTTTATTGTGTAGTCTGACATGTCTGCTTTTACTCTTATCTTTCTATTTAAGTCTGGTGCTACTAGCACTAGTTCTGTTATAAAGATTTCTTTTAACCTTATAAATAGCTCCTTTTCTTATCTCTACCTCTCATCCTTCTTTATCAGTTGGTATAGGGATCTTACAATCTTTGCAAAGTTCTTTACAAATCTTTGGTAGTAATTTGCAAGCTCCAAGAATTTCTAAATATCCTTAACACATTTAGGTATTGGTCAACTAGTTACCCTATCTACCTTTTCTTTTGCCATCTTTACTTTCTCTGGTTCTATAACTACCCCTGGGAATCCTATCTTCCTGTCATAGAGAAGGGGTTGGAAAGGAAGAAGAGATTTAGGAATGCTCTGGAAATAATTCTGAACTAATACAAGTACTCTACCAAAAGAAAGAAATTTTGATAACTTTGGAGACTGTTTGATAACAGAGGGAACAACCTTGGCTTCAACTTATGTGTTGTGCCTCAATCATCTGTTGTTGTTATGGTCATGTATTTCAGAGTAGAAAACCATTACAGGATAAAGGAAGATTCTAAAATTGAAAAGAAATATATGAAAAAAGATAGAAATCCAAGAAATATTAGATAAGAGACATTAATTTACAAACTGGAGAGTAACAATGTATCTATCTAATATATATACTAAGTCCAAGAACAGAAGATTATATGGAGTCCAGTCTACAATGTAATTCTATAGGAAAAGTAGATATTAGAAGTAATGTTATAAAGAAGAACTATTAAATAATAATAAAAGAAAATAAAAAATAGAAATTAGATGTTTCTTGATATTCCAGTCTGTATATAACAGTATCCTTCCTTTAAGGCTGAGCCCCGAAGTCTTGCTACATATATAGTTATCTTGAATAAAAAAATCCATTAACATTTCTCACTCTGGAATAATTGACATGAGTCCAAAGTTAAAGTTTTGAGTTGGAAAATAATAGGAAATTTGTCTAGAGTCTTTTCAGAGTACAGGAGTAAGTCTGAAGTATTTTTTGGAGTTAAGGAGTAGGTCCGGAGTAGTTTTTTCTAGGTTGATTCTGGGGTTTCTATCAAAGTAAGAATATACATCCAAAGTAAATCTCAGAGCATGATAATGGCTCCAGAGTTATTGTCAAAGTACAGGAATGGTTCTGGAGTTATGTTCAGAGTATGGAGAGTTCTTTATTATAATTTTCAGAAAAGAGAAATAGGTTCCAGAATAAGGAATTAGAGTAGAAAATAGATAAAAAGATAGGAATTTGATTTAGAGTTGTCTTTGGAGCATAGGAGTGGGTCTGGAATAATTTTTGGAGTACAACAAACAAGTTTAGAGTCTGCTGGAGCTAGCTGGAATTGCTTGAGAGATTGATTATAGTACTAGAAAAGATTGTTTTGCCTTTATGAATATTGAGTTAGATCAAATTTAGAAGTCCAGGTTTATTAGGACAATTAACATGAAAATCCTTTAGTAATTCTTGTGCATGTGTCAACTCTGTTGCAGGTAACTACTTGGAGTTGTCTTCTATATTTTCATATCCCATCTAAATAACCTTGTACAATAGTTTGCATATCCTCCAATGATCTATCTTGGAATCTACAATCCAGGATATTTCATATTCTAGTTCTCCATTAATTATTACTAGAGTAGGTAGAGGTTTGGAGTAGTTGATAAATTTGTTTGGAGTAGATAGTTCTAACATAGAAATATGGAAAATTAGATAAACAGTATGCATAGAGTCTGGAAGACAGAAGGTGAAAGACTGTGGACTGAGTTTAGCTATGATTTCATATGGGCCAAGATACTTCTCAGAAAGTTTCTTTGATGGGCATGTTGTCTGAAAGAACTGAGCTTTGACAAATACAAACTGTCCAAGTTGGAAGTCCAGAGGCAGCTAATGTCTAGTATTGGCATTGGACTGATATCATTTCTAAGCTAATAAAATCTCTGTTTTGAGCATATCTTACAGTTTATCTAAGTTAATTGCAAATTTATGATCCAAGAATGGGTTTTGAAATGAGAAAGAAGAGAAAATACAAGAGAACAGAAAAATTTGTAGCAAAGATGAAGAAGATACAGGAAGAAGTACAAGCAGTATTAAAGAAATCATAGAAAGAGATAAAGAAATATGTGGATAAAAAGAAAAGTGATAGCAAAAAATATAGAGTGGGAGATCTAGTACTGTTAAGCACTAAGAACTTAAAATAGCAAATGGAAAAAAGATAGACAAAGAAGTTAACAGAAAGATATATAGGATCCCCATAAGGTAAAAAGGATTATATTGATAAATGTGGTAGAATTAGAACTACTAAAGATAGTGAGAATTTACTTAGTAGTAAATGTAAGTCAAATCTGGAGATATAAGAAACAAGTGAGAAAGCAGAAAAAGACACTACTACCTCTGGTAATAATAGAGAGAAAAAAAGAATATAAAGTAAAAAGAATATTAAACAAAAGAAGACAATAAGTGTCATGAACTATAATACAAGAACTTTTTCTTTTTCTATTTTTAGATTTAACTTATATAATCATGAGGTCATATGATTGGTCACATGACATATGTCACATGACCACTGTGGGAAAGTAGTACACAGACCAAGTAGAATAGGTATAAGTAGTATACTGAAATTCAGTGGAGACTCTAATAGATTCTCTTTGTCTACTCTGACTTAGAGTTGGGAGCCACCTACCTGAGTTACTTGGGTGACTGTTCCCTTACAAGATTGGGAAAGAGAAGAAGAAATAGAACTAGATCATAAAAAAGTAAAAGTAATAGTACTACAGAAGTTCCATAGGTAGTTAAAGGTATTTAGGAAGGTGAAGTCTGAAAGGATGCCAATAAGAAAAGTCTAGGATCATGCTATAGATCTCAAGGAAGACTTCAAGGCCAGTAAAGCTAGAGTGTACCCATTGTCTAGAAACAAATGAGAAGAAGTCCAAAGTTTCATTGACAATCATTTGAGAAAAGGGTATATAAGGTCTTCAAAATCACCACAGACTTCTCCAGTGTTCTTTGTAGAAAAGAAGGTGCATGGTCACGGACTATAGGAGACTCAACAAGCAAACAGTGAAAAACAACTACCCTCTACTACTAATTATAGACCTGATAGACAGTATAGGCAATAAGAAATTGTTTACTAAGATGGATCTCTGGTGGGGCTATAACAACATATGCATCAAGAAAGGGAATGAGTGAAAGGTAGCCTTTATTACTCATGTGGGGTCATTTGAACTAGTAGTGATGTTTTTCAGGATAATAAATTCACTAGCAACATTTTAAGGAATAATGAATGAAATAATGCAAGACCTAATTAACAAGGGAAAAGTAGCAGTATTTGTGGATGATGTGTTAATAGGAACAGATAGTGAGGAAGGACATGATGAGATTGTGGTGGAAGTGCTTAAAAGACTGGAGGAAAATGACTTGTATATAAAACCAGAGAAATGTTTGTGGAGTCAGTAAAGTAAATTTCCTGAGAGTAGTAATAGGTCAAGGAAAGATTGAGATAGAAGAAGAGAAGATAGAAGGGGTATTAAACTGGCCAATACCAAAAATGGTCAGAGATGTCAGGAAGTTCTTAGGACTTGCCAACTACTATAGGTAATTTGTAAAGAATTTTATAACAGTAGCAAGATCTTTGAATATGTTGATAAGGAAAAAGGAGAAGTGAAGATAAAAGAAAGCCCAGTAAAGAGCATTCAAGCAGCTGAAAGAAATCTTCACAACAAGATTATTATTGGTAGCACCAGACTTAGACAAAGAATTTAGAGTTGAGGCAGATAGTTCAAACTTTGCAACTAGAGATGTCTTATCTATTAGATATGAAGACAACAAGTGGAGACCAGTAGCATACATTTCCAAGTTATTAAATGAGACAAAAAGGAACTACAAATCATATGACAAAGAAATGTTAGCAGTAATTTGATGCTTAGAAGCCTAGAGGTACTTTTTGGAGGGTGCTAAGGGAAAGTTTGAGATATGGTTGGATTATAAGAACCTAGAGTACTTCATAAGTAACCAGAAGTTAAATAGATAACAAGCTAGATGGGCTCTGTACTTATCTAGATTTGATTTTGTCTTAAAGCATGTACCTGGAGGAAAGATGAAAAAGGCAGATGGTCTCAGTAGATGACCAGATTGTGAAATAGGAGTAGAGAAGGACAATGAGGAACAAATGTTGGTAAAGAAGAAATGGTTAGAAGTACAAGCAGAAGAAGTAATGGAAGTAGTTATTGAAAGAGTAAATATCCTGGATAGGATAAGGAAGAGTGAGGCAAAAGATGATGAAGTCATCAAAGTAGTGGAAGAGATGAAGAAAGTAGAAGTCAAAATGTTAAGAGATAAAGAATGGAAAAAGTATGAAGGATTAATGTTCAAGGAAGAAAAGATCTATGTACCTAAAAATGAGTTGTTGAGAGCAGAGATTATCAGGCTGTATCATAACACACCTATAGGAGGACATAGAGGGCAGTAGAAGACAACAGAGTTGGTAACTAGAAATTTCTGGTGACCAGGAGTGAGCAGGAAGGTAAAACAATATATAGAAGAATACAATACATACCAAAGAAATAAAAACCAGATGCAGGCACCTGCTAGTAAGTTAATGCCAAACTTAATACCAGAGAAACCATAGAGTCATATATTGGCAGACTTTATTACTAAGTTCTGGTAGTAGTAAATAGGTTAACCAAAATGGCCCACTTTATACCTACTACAAAAAAGACAACAGCAGAGGGGCTAACTAGACTATTCAGAGATAATATCTGGAAGTTGCACAGCTTGCCAGAGAGTATTATTTTAGATAGAGGGCCACAGTTTGTAGCAGAAGTTATGAGAGAGTTGAATTCAATGCTAGAAATTGACAGCAAGTTGTCAATGGCATTTCACCCACAAACAGATGGACAGATAGAGAGAATAAATCAGGAGTTAGAACAATACCTGAGGATGTTCATTGATCATCGACAAGAGCAGTGGCTGGAATGGCTGGAAACAGCAGAGTTTGCTTATAATAACAAGGTGCATACAGGAACAAAGGTGTCCCCTTTTAAAGCAAATACTGGTTAAGACCCTAGGATGGGATTTGAGCTAAGGAAGAAGAGGAAGTTCAAGAAGGCAAATAAATTCATAGAAAGAATACAGGAGATACAGGAAGAGGCAAAAGCAGCACTGAGTAAAGTACAAGAGGACATGAAGAAATATGTAAACAGGCATAGAGGGAAAGTGAAAGAATATTGAGTAAGAGACTTAGTGCTGCTCAGTACTAAAGATCTCAAGTACCAAATGCTTGGACAACAAACAGAAAAACTGACAGAACAATTTGTTGGACCTTACAAAGTAAAGACAATTATACCAACTAATGCAATAGAATTGGAACTACCTAGTAGTGTAAAGATACATCCAGTAGTAAACATCAGTAGAGTATGCAAGTATACAAGTCAGGTAGAAGGACAGAGAAAGGAAGTACCACAACCAGTGGTAATTGAAGAAGAAGAGGAATGGGAAGTGGAGAAAATTATGAATAAGAGATAGATAAGAGGAAGAGAAAAGTACTTGGTATAATGGAAAGGATGTACAGCAGAAGAGGATACTTGGGAAAGCAAAGAGAATCTAGGGAATGTAATGGATGCAGTAGAAGACTTTGAAAGAGAATACAGAAAGGAGAAAGAAGAAATAAGACAGCAAGAAAAAGAAAAAAAGATATTCAGACAAGAGTTACCAGAGAGATTTATAGCAAGGAAGCTATTTGGATAGTCAGACAAGAAGTACAATGAAGAATACTGGGCTAGACTAGAAAGAAATTGGAGAAAGTAGAAAGAAGGACAATGTAATAAAGAAAGATAGATAGATAGAAATAATAAGAGAGAAAGATAAAGAAGAGAAATCAAACATTAAGAAATGGATAGAGGAAAAAGACAATGAAATAGGAGATATTTGAGATCCTTATGATGAGTTGTAAAAATCCTTGGGATGAGGAATCTTGAGAAGGGGGTGTTATGAATCGTGATACAAGGACTTTTTAATTTTCATTTTCTATTTTTAGAATAGACTTACATAATCAGAGAAGTCATATGGGAGGTCACATAATTAGTCATATGATATGTCACATGATATCACATGACCACCATGGGAAAGTAGTACACAGACCAAGTAGAATAGGTATAAGTAGTATACTGAAATCCAATGAGAACTCTAACAAGTTCTCTTTGTCTACTCTAACTTAGAGTTGGGATCTGCCTACTTGGATTACCTAAGTGACCGATTCTTACAAGGAGAAGTAGAACCAGGACTAGTACTTTGTCTACTATGTAGAATGGGCAAATAAACACCTTGGTGGAATTGGGTGGCTGAGAAGTTGGTACCTGAAAGGAAACCAAAAAGAAGTATAGATCAGGGGGAGGCAGTGAAAAAGGGACAGAGAGAAGTAAGAAGGACATTGAAAGGATTAAGGGAGATGTAAATGAATATTGGAGTTAAGAAAACTGATACTCATGAGGGAGTGACAGTGAAAGCATTGTTGGATAGTGGTGTGACAGAGCTCTTCATGAGTAAGGAATATGCATAGAGAAGAGACTTCAAATTGATGAAGTTAGAGAAACCAATTATAGTTAAGAATGTAGATAGAATAGGGAATAGTGGGGGAGCAATTACCCATGAAGTAAAAGTAAATATATACTTTAAGGGACATATGAAATGAGTAAGGATAGATGTGTGTGATTTAGGAAAGACAGAGATGATATTGGGTATACCCTGGTTATTAGCATATAACCTAAAAATCAACTAGAAGAAAGAAGAAGTGAAAATAACAAGATGTTCACCCATTTGTGAATGGTACATGGGCAAGAAAGAAATGGGCCCAGAAATAAAGAAAAGAAGACAAAGAAAGAAAGAGATGCAAGGAGACAAGATAGAGAGAATCAAATAGGCAGCAGATAAGAAGGAAGACTAGGGAAGAGAAGAGAAAATGTGTAATGACAAGGCTAAGTCGAGACGATTGTCTTATCACACTCAACATTATGAGAGAACGAAGAGAACTCGATGGAGTCTCTTTGTGAATTGTGCTACCTACTTATACACTTTTCTTATTTGTCTATGTGTACGCTTAGGTAACTACCAATCCTTCCAGAAAGTTCCATCATGTGACCTGTCATGTGACCAAGTCTCATGACTAGTTTTATCTTATCTTATCTCTCTTTTATTTTTAGAAACCCTCGTCTAGTCCGTCCGAGAATAGTTCCCGTTCTTCCCATCCTTCTAACCGTACTATTTTGGGTCCCAGTGGGCAGTTCATGACATTACCCCCCCTTTTAAGGTTCTTCCTCTGGAAGAATTTTGCTCCTTTCCAGCGCCTCCAATTTTTTTCCAGTTTCTTCAAATATTCCCGATCGAACTTCCCGTCGTCCCACCCATATAGCATTTTTGCGGTGAACCTCCCCGGCATTTCTCTTTCTTCCTTTATCCTTCTTCCTTCCTTCCCATATTCCTTCTCGTATTCTTCTATTGCTTCTTGGGCATTCTTCAGGTTTGCCTCCTTTTCCCACGAGTCTTCTTCCGCTGTGTATCCCTTCCACTTTACCAGATATTCCCACTTTCCGTATCTTTTCCTCTTGTTTATTATTTTTTCTACTTCGTACTCTTCTTCTCCCTCTATGATCACCAGAAGGGCCAGTTTCTTCTTCTGTCCCCGCACTTGTCCCTGGTACCTCCTGATTCTGCTTACATTTACTATTGGGTGGATTTTAACCCCTTTGGGTAACTCCAATTCCACCGCGTTGGTTGATACTACCCTCTTTACTTTGTAGGGTCCCACAAACCTCTCTGTCAACTTCTCCGTTCTTCTCCCTACCATTTGCCATTTCAAGTCCTTTGTGCTTAGTAGTACTAAGTCCCCCGCTCGGTATGTCTCTGCTTCTCCTTTCTTCCTATCTGCTTGTCTCTTCATTTCCTCTTGTGTCTTTTTCAGTGCTGCCTGTGCTTCCTCTTGTATTCTCTTCATTCTTTCCACAAATTCTCTTGCCCCTTCCGATTTTCCCTGTCTCCTCATCTCAAACCCCATTCTCGGGTCTCTCCCGCTATTTGCTCTGAAGGGCGATACTTTTGTCGAGGTATTCACCTTGTTATTGTAGG
>Ga0154005_100583_pt1 | contig 13414 bp, 21 predicted proteins | sample TSFL089MetaG_FD_104698 | JGI IMG/M metagenome (GOLD analysis project Ga0154005, IMG submission 104698) | Attine ant fungus gardens microbial communities from Florida, USA - TSFL089 MetaG | ecosystem: Host-associated > Fungi > Mycelium > Unclassified | place: USA: Florida, Lake Talquin State...
GAATCAGGCAACGATAGGTTTCAAACTTGACGTGGATGGCCTCGGCGCTCTTGGCGCTTTGTTAGCAGCAGCACCAACAACGATGTGTGATCGTGCCTGTGCTTCTATCTTGGCTGCTCTGAGAGCTGCACTCTTATTTGTTCTTGGGGTAATCGCCGGTGGTGGCACAACCCTATTGGGACGTTGCTGAATCTTTCCAATGGTACTGGGTGACCGACTTGACTCTAGCGAGTATTCATCCCTGTCTTTGGGATTCCGCATGTCAAGAGCAGACAACGCCCGCCGTGATGAGGGAGATTTCGAAGAGGTCTGTGACGGTGAAGATTGCAGGGGAACTAACTGTCGCCTTGAAGTCGATGCCGTCGCGGGTGACAAAGTCTGAACTACATGTAACATCAAAAACCACTCATTAACAGGGAAATTGAAAAACAGGGACGTACACGTTGTTGGATGCGAAATCCTACTTTCTCCTCGCATCTGCCTCAATGCTGCACTCCTATTCAGCTTCGGTGGTACTGTTGGGGACCTTACACTTGCCACACTGAATGTCTCATGACGTTTATGACCAGGAATGCCTTCGAATGTTGTTGTCGCTTTGTCTGCGCTCCCAGTGCTTGTGGCGGAGTCGTTCGTAATGGACCGTTTCTTTATTGGGTAAATGATGGGCCCTCCGCGACTAGTAGTGGGTACATCTTTGGCGATTCGTAACGATGCAGCCTTGCTCATCCGAGGAATAATAAGAGGAGGAGCTGTGGAGGGAACAGGAATTATTTCGTCTCGTTTATGACCCGGAACATTAGCGAATGTCTGAGCATGGCGTTCTTTGGAGATGGGTGAACGTGGCTTGCTGGGAGATTTATCCAATACAGCACCAGTGATGCGAAGTGCAGCTGTACGAGTCATACGTGGGGCAATGTCGGGTTCAGCTCGGGTTCTAAGCGGTGATTTAGCACTGCCGGTAGAGGCGCCCACGGCACTGCTGGAGGGGTATGTCCCCTGGCTTTCTCCCGTGTAGGACTGTGTAGAATTCTGGCGGTCACCGTCGCTTTCTGACGGGAGATCCATACTGCGGAAGGGCGGAGAGGACGCGAAGAGGGCACAGATCTGCAGCTCGGCGGTGTGTATGTCGGGGGAACCCATGAGCGCATTTTGCTGGAGAGAGATGCCGTAGAGGGCACGGAGAGAATGGGGAGTCTCGACGCGCGCAATTTCTGGGTCTCGATTTCCCATAAGCGTATTCCATACCTGCACGGCGCGTCTGCGCTCGAGGACATAGACCCAGACGGGGCCTCTGCAGTGGGTAAGTTTGAGAGAAAAAAAAACAGAGACCCGGAAGACTCACTCGCCCAGAGAGTCAGCGTCCTCGCCAAAGAGATCATACAGCGCGTCCGGGTCGGTCTCGACGTCGAACTCGATCTGTCGCTCCTTCACGATCTGAGGCACACGCAGCTGAGCACCGCGCCGGACGACAGAACTCGAGACGCACCTCAAAGCTGGCCTCCTGGATCCTGGGCTCGATATCAAAGCGATGCTGGAGGGCATGGTGTTTTATGATCGCCACTGTGCGCGTAAGAGGAGTCATAATGAGAGCGTACTGGTCCCGTGGCGGTGTACCCATGAGTAATTCAGGCACACACATCACATTACCTAGGGAACGCCCACACAGCGCATGCCCCATGGCTGAGTTGGTTACAGCGTCCGACTGTTATTGTGATCGGAAGGTCCTGAGTTCGAGCCTCAGTGGGGCAGTACGCCTTTATTTTACCAGCAAATACAGGAGCAAACTCTACTCTGAAAGGCAGCGGAACGATGAAACCTGATACTCAAAATTCTGCAACTCGGGCACGTATCCTCTGGCTTCAAATGTAGGGCCGTTGCAGCCATAATCCCTGGTACGCCATTGAGTATCTCGCAGCCATCAAGAAAGCTTCCCCATACCGATACAATATACAAAGCTGCCTGTTTCCCCTCAGCGCCACACTCGCCACGACGTCATCCCACTCTAGAGGAAGTTCCATGCATTCAAGATCGTCCCATAAAATCGAAACACAGGGTGATGTCAACCTCGTATTGGCACAAAGTAAAAGGGAATGTGCCCTTTCGTTCTGTCTGAACATCTTTGGAACAGACACCTCTCCAGGTCCAGCAGTTCTATTCTACTCCAAATAAAAAAACATGAGTCGTCTGAAAAAAAATCTCGAGAAATTGAAATCAGACGTGCTTGTTCCATCGACGTTGCCAAGGAGCGCTGCATATGAGTAAGAAAGTAGACGGCAGCTGCGAGGAGGCAATAGGTGCTAATAATCATCTTCTGTTCCTGGGACAGGTCTTGGTCCACCTCGCTTTTTATCTCACTTTTGAAGCACTTACGTGTCAGAAGCTCTTTGAAATTCTTCAATCCTCTCTTCTCTGTCGAATTGGAAAGAAGAAATTTTGAAAAAATCACCATGCAATATATTTTAATTCCCTTAATTTAATCCTCATTCCAAATAAGAATTCAAAGGTACAAGTATCCAGAATAATGTACGGGTCCACATATTCTGAAAGAGTTTGGAGACCGCGCCGACGTTTTATACTTTCCCTCAAACTTCTGTTCAAACGTAAAGTCCTTCACGTCCGAGTGGGTCAAGTGACGGCCTCCCAAAATTGAACTTGAACGAGATTGTCATAAGCTCCAGGTTTCAACTGACAAAAGAGACACTCACTGGAGGTTGGGGCTTGTTGGCCAAAATCACTTCAATCTTGTCCATGATTTCCGGTGTCAATTTGGGCATCACCTTGAGAGCTTCCAAATTGTCGCGGAGTTGATCCACACTTGAAACGCCTAATATGACAGTAGAAGTGTTGGGATTCCTAGCAACCCATGCAAGTGCAAGCGCTTGAGGTGTCGTGTTCAACTCTGGAAACAATGAGATGGGCGAATCATCGAATATGAAGGAAATCACGGGCCTGCTTCTGCAAATTTGGTCAATTCCCTGATTTTCCTGATCTGTTCTTGGCCTTCGGGGCTTTCGAGCTGCTTGATGACGTTGTTAAACTCAACAGAATGGACATCATATCGTGAACCCGCTGGAATGCCATCGTTGTACTTCATTATCATACTCTTAATCGCGTCAACCTGCTAAAGTGAGGTAATGCGTGCTCACCTTTCCAGTCAAAAGTCCACGGGCTAAGCAAGAGAAGGCTGTGGTTCCCATGCCATATTTCTTATACAACGGACTGGGTTTGTCATGAGTAGAGCATTCATCAGGGAAACAAGAAACTTTCTGACGCATATTCATCCTCCGCCCTCTCGCGCTTGAACATGCTGTAGACAACGAATTAAAATTTCACATTGGACTCAAAGTCTGTACTCACTGATGCTGACACTGTTCAGCTATGGGACCCATGAGGCCAAGTTTGTCTGCGACATCTGAAGAGATATGAGAATGTCGTTGTTAAAATGAATTCTGTCAACACGCACGCCAAGCCTCCTCGATTTGAAGAGCAGTCCACTCTGATGTAGCCCAATAGTAAGCCTGAACGACGATTTATATGGACATCAGTACAACTAGAAATATCGCGCACCCATCCTTTTTCGATAACCCAGTTGAAAGCCCGAACGATCTCGTCCATGGGGACTAGAAACAATGGTCTGTCAACATAAGAGTCTAATCTGGCAGAACGAGACAGTACCCGTAAAATCAGGGCGATGAGCAAAGACGACATCCACATAATCCAAGCCCAAGCGCTCCAAACTCCCCTTCAATCCTTCGACGATACTACGATACAGTCAACAAACCAAGCTCAAGATGACATACATGTATTATCATGACTCACTGTTTGCGAGCCAATCCTCCATTTATGTGACCTCTCCTCGGACCCCAATAGATCTTGGTTGTGATTACCAAATCTTCCCTCCTCAACCTGAGTTCCCTGATTACTCGACCCCTGTGGTGATATGTGATCGGGAACTGATGGAAGATAGAGTTGGACCTACATCTCAATTTCTGACTTGCCACGACCGTATTCCTCGGCTGTGTCGAACATGTTGATGCCAGCATCAAACGCTGCTTTCATGATATCCTAGACAATCAAACGGTTAACAGAAAGACAATTTCATGATGAATGAGAACAAGTCCTGCCTTGGCTGGATCGCCAACAACAGTACCGCCAAGAGTGAGCCCTGAGAGATACTGTTGAGCATCACCGAATCCTTGTACATATTTACTTGACACGCACATCCACCCAGACTAAACACAGGAACCCGAAGACCACTCGAACCCAACCTCCTAAATGGCATATCCTTTGGATCAAAGTCGATTACGGCGTCTGCTTCACCTGCCATCGTGTATCGCGGAAGAATTGGGAAGAAGCCTGGATAAGAAAGATAAGAAAGACTCTTACAAAGCTTGCAAACCCACCATTGCTGAATAATGATGCAATATTGGAAATGGAAAAAAAAGTCAGATCGCAACCTCTCCGCATTATTAAGCATGTATGCTATTTACGAATTAAAATGCCGAAATTATTGCGGTGCAATTGTCTTGAACACCATGAAGCTTCAATATCTTTCGACCGTCCTCTTCCCCCTCATATCTCTCGTCTGCGCCTCTACTCCTCCTGAACAGATCATCATGGACTCAACACACGATCTATTCGTACCAGAGAAGCACGCACAGCCTACTCTCGCAGACCTTTTGACCATTGACCAATCAGTCTCGATCTTCTACTCCTATGCCCGAGAACTCGAACTCAGCAAGATGTTCAATGACGATACTATCAAATCAACCATTTTCGTGCCCACCAACAAAGCAGTCATGGCACTCACGAGGAAACCGTGAGTCTGCTTTTGACGCTTGCTTTGCACCTAGATGTGTCCTGATTGCTCTTTATCTTTCAGTCATCAAGGCCAAGGATCAAATGCGATTTCTAATGACGTTCATATCTCAGAGGAAGAGTACGAGAAGGAATCCAGGGGGAATGTCGAACGTTGGGTCTCCGCACACATCATCCCAGTAAGGATCGATAATTTCTCGTAATCTAACATAACCTCATATCTCCGTAGGATTATCCTGTCGTCTTTGACTCGCATGAACACCCGACATTGTTGGATGGAAAGTCGATTTCCTTCAAGACTATCTCCAAAGGCAATAGTAAGGAGCCGGAATGGACCCGTGTTACTCTAGAAGATGGGGCACATATCCTCAACATGAAAGAGGTCAATCATTTATCTTGAATGATGACACCCGAACTCGAACTCAATCTTTTATCAGGCTTCAAACGGTGTACTATATCTTATTGATACCCCTATTTCCCCTGAATGAGCTGTACATTATGGACCTGCCCATCTCGACTCCTGAACCTCAAATTTATGTAGATATAGAATTACCTGCACCAAATCTGATGACATAGTCCCATACACGGGGGAATTGGAAGTAAGTCAACTCATTCTCACCAGCTTTGAAGAAAAGCTGTTTTCGATCGAGCTGAGCCTGAGGCGCAATCAGCCCATTTTTCGGAACAACGAATTCGATCTAAAGGATCGATAGAAATCATCACACTGAACCATCCAGGACGCGCGAGGCAGGGTTTACTGGGCCCATTGAACACTATTATATTCATCAGGATGCGCCTAGAAAAGACTCAAAGCGGCTATCGATCCATTGATTAGTATTGCGATTATCCCATGTAGCTCTCAATGCCAACTGGCCGATCTATTCCAGAATATGTATCTGAGAAACAAATCAACACAAAAGCACTTTTTGGAGAACGTACTTGAGCTCGAGTTGGAATAGTAACACCAACCATCGACGCCTTCAACGATATTCAGTCCTGCAATAATACAAACACCCGGATAATGCTTACCACCATGACCCCGATTTTCGACTCAGTTGAGAGCTGAGAGGTATCTTTATTCCATTTTACGTCGTTAATAGCTCAAATCTTGGTTTGTCACTGAAGGATCCAGTTGAGATAAGACTGGCCAAATTGACTTTTTTTCCCGGTCATTGGGTACTTCCTGGCTGTCTGTCGGTTGATCTGAATGGGTAGCCCTCAAAGTCGGCCGTACGCCAAGCGAGGAACATAAGACCTTGTATCGTGACTGGATACGATTGAGGAGTTGAGGTATATCAAAATCGGAGTTTGCATCAGTTGAAGATGGATTAATCTTTGGAAACTGTGTTATGAGCTCCAGTAAACGATTTGCATGATTAATGGAACGTCTGTGGATAACTTCAACATTGGCGATGTAGGATAGGGAAGATCAAATATGAGAATCTCACTCGTCATCCCCGGTTCCATGTTTCAAAAGAAAAGATTTCCACGTAGATGCAAAACCCTCATAAAATCCAAGTTCCTCCCATATCTCATATCCTTTCTCGCGTCCGAGTGAACGCCCTTCGATGAGACCATGTGTACGACCGTGATCATATCCATCTCGATACCCGGATTCGTAAAAACTGGAAATGCAAAAAAGACGCTTTAAGAGAAAATAAAAATCAAACAACAGAATGCAACCGACTTTTGCTCGATGTGAACCAGCGATTCGAGGTCAAAGCTTTCAGTCATTTATATGTCACAAGTCTGACAAGAACTCACTCGATTAGTGAAATAACGGCAAATGCCGTAAGTATTCTTGGTTCTAGTCTCAAATTCTAGATTATTCGAACTTGATAACAGCAATACCGTCGTTTGTGGACATGATACACGGGTCGACTGTAAATTGTGACAAATTTGTCGTTGACCTATACCTCAAGGCGCGCCGTCGTCAGAGTGGGTGGAATACGCGCATAGTAAGCCTGCATGCTGTGACCACACAATGCGGGTCCAATGTTAAGCAACTGGGTTTTTTTATTCTCAACAATTTATTACGCGGTGTACGAACACAGTCCGCGGTGTGTTAAGTGATGGTGTCGATATAAATTACCCACGCGACATTTTTAGTCAATCCACGGTATTTATTTTGGTCGGTGGTCGTTTTGACAGACAAGGTTTTGATCATTGACCAACAAGATACATTTCTATAGAGGCTCTCGAGTATAGGGTAATTAACTCAGACATCGTACAATAGTGTAGATGGCTCTATATCTATCTATAGGACAATCAAACACCATATCGTTGTTAGTATAAGCTATAGTAATAATAGTGTAATTGTTTCTCATCTCAGACGTCGTGCAATAGTGTAAACGGCTGAGGGAAGTCCACCTGCACCTTTGTAGTTAAATATACTCTCCACAACTCTACCCCGACAGGTACCCAACTAGTCCAATCAGTCCGACTACCCGGTAGAGAGTGTAGCTGTCCGGTAAGTACCCTGTCAGTCAATGATGTCATAAGAGTACGGTCGTCCGTTTCAACATCGAGAGTTAGATGATGATGCAGTCACTGCACTCTAAACTAAGAGTCTAGAAGAGGTCTAGAAGAGGAAGGTTGACTATGGTATCGCCTCGGAATGTGCGTTGACCCTGTTATTCGAGTCCATCCTACTATAGAATTCCAAGCTATTTCTGTATCCGTCGAACGTGAGTTCAAAGCACGTGCTTTGACGCGATGACTTCCCTGGCTGTTAGGGGTTAGATAAAGCAGATGACTCGGACAATGCTCGCCAAAAACGTTTGTTGCCGAGGTTGTTGAGCGCGCGTTACTTCGCTGCATATGACTCACTCTGTGGCCTGTCCGAGAGATAGGAATGCCCATAAATGACGCGAGATAAGATAAGTAAAGGGACCCGTTCGGTCATTCAGTCAGACCATTCCTTTAGTATATCAGGTAATTCGCTGGCATTCTGCCTTCTCACTAGACCACCATCACCGCTTGGCTTTCGACTATAATGCCTCTCCCCCGAAAGTTGTACAAGGCTTTGTCTCAGTGTTCCGTTAGCTCTCTCAACTCACCAGTCACCACCTCGGTCGACGAGAATGGAAGGGGCTGGTTGGCGACATTGCCAACACTTCCAACACAGAAGAACACCTTTGGAAAGGATGCAAGGGCATACCAGTACGAACGGCAGCGAATCAAGAAAGCTGCCGACTTCGTCAAGATGCGTTCCCGGAAAGCTCGAGGAGCTGAGTGGACGGGAAACAAAGCCCACCAAAGTTCAGCATCTGTTGCAAGTGCAACGCTGTCCGAGAAGGGGAGACACCTCCAGGAAGAGGAAGACGAGAATGATGATCTAGAGGGGTTGGTCCTCTTTGACAGCCACCAGGAGAACACGGGCGTCATGCCGTTTATGACGGAACCCTCTCTCCATCCACCTCGCTATGAGGTCAGACTAGCGGACTTTGTTCGAATGGGGAAACCGCGAAAGTCTAAAGGTTAGTGTTATGGATATGGTGTACCGTGTCGGAAGCTCATCGTGTCTTCAGGGGATGGAGACTTTGAAGTGATACCTCATATTCGTTCAGTCATTGTATTGGATGATAATACTCCCGACGGGTTCGGCGAAGATGAACCATGGGAATATGTCTCGAACCCGGACAGCGAGCCCAATAAAGGGTTGTCTTATGCTGAGGTGGCCGCCCTTTCCAAGTGATGGTTCCCCCGATCCGGACGGTTGACGGTTGCGACTCTTCGATCTGCTTTGAGTATTTATAACTATGGATTGTAATCTTTACCGGACCATAAGGTGGCAGAAGATAAAGAAAAGCGTATTTTCACTTTAGTTTCAAGCAGATACTTACGATACAAATATGTCATAGCTTGCGTTACCTAGGTTTTTATTTGTTTGCCGAAGATGTTATGCAGCCTTTAGCGATGCTCCAGTTGCGATGCTCCAGTTGCAATAGTAGAGGCACGAAACGGAGAGAGAAACAAATTAGGAATTGATGGGCGCTTAATTAGTAATACAACTCCCATGTATCATTACCATTCCATCTCGCCCGGAGACTGCGTCGACGGAGATCATTGATGATGTGGTATTGTTCTCATGAGCAGAGCTTTGTGACCCAGTTGTGTTGAAACGAGGGATATCAGAATATCATCTCTAAAATTAATACAGGGGATTGTTGCATTAGCAAAAGTGTGGAATATTTGAACACAGAAATCTATTAGCCACTCATAGGATCATCTTCGTCCCCTTGATTTATCTCATCAAATACTAAGCTACCTTGTTGCATCTTCAGCCATTCTACACTCCTCTTCTCATCCATGAAATAACTGTACGCTCTTCTCAGATCGTCTAATTCTACCTTTTCTACTTTGCGTTTTCGCGCGAGGATCTGCGCAGTTGAGATGATATTGAGTGCATAGCGCAGTGTCGTCTGTTGAGCCATTGTTGTTAACACTGCTGTAGCTTCTGCCGTGAGTTGGGTGTCCTCTTCTTGGCAGCGAATCTCAACAATCTGTTGAATTTCTTCAGCTGTATAAGGTTTCGTGCTAACGATCAGGACCCGATCAAGGAGGTCAACTGGAAGACCGTGTGGGCTCCGGAATTTTGTGCCTCTGATTCTGGACATGCCACGGTTAGAGGCCATGATCACCAGGGGAGCAAGTTCGTTTTCAAGGGCACGATTCAAAAACGAGAAGCATTCAATGTCCAGCATATGCACTTCATCGATAAAAAGGACCTTCCAATTTGTGAGCTTGGCGACACAGAAGGCAATGACAGAAACGTACGCCTGGAATAATCTCAGCCTTGCCTTCTTCTCGCCACTCTGCCACCTTGGTGTTTATTTGATTTCGAAGCTCAGGTTTAATTTCACCGGTATCACCAGCAAAGAGGGCAAGAAAACCCTGAGTTCGACTGTTGATAACGTCGATTTCGTGGAGAGATACGGTATGTACGACTTCTTTTCGCTTTTGGATTTCGCCCTCTGGACATTGGACAAATTTAGTCTGATAAATTTTGAGTCTCAAATGATTTGACGACCGTTGTAAGAGAGCTCACATCTGCTCCCATAGCATCATAGTCCCTTGATCTCGCGAAGGAACGCCCAAGTTTTGAGATCTTGCCAGATGTCTTATCAATTGCAACCACGTCTCCTGCGAGAACTTTTTCCTTTGTCAAAGCATCGATCATTTTTGTTCCAAGATCATATATTGTTTCCATGTCAGTTGTCTTGATTGTGAGTTTTCCGGTTTTTGTAGCCTGTGATAGGGTTAGAGGGTCAGGAAATGAAGTGTACACGGAGCCATACTCCAGTCAAACTCCGGTCAATCTGAATCTCGACTACTTCCCCCTCAATCAACTCAGTCTCTTCTTTTATTCGGACACCAATACTCCGCCGGAAGGCCTGGGTCAAAGCTTCGGTTTTGGACATCGAGAGGGAGAAAACTTCGCTTGCAGCGATCGTTGTAAAGGGAACATCTGAGCCCAGTGACTGGGCCATACCTACGAAAAGTATTTTAACATAAACACATGCATCAAAGAGCATCGTATCCACCCATGGCAATGGCAGTCTTTCCTGTTGACGGTGGCCCAGCAAAGAGGATGGCACGACCAGCGATCCGCCCCTCTTGCACCATTTTGAGGATCATACCAGCCGCTTTGCGTGCTTTCCCCTGGCCAACGAGACCTTGAGAGTTCGTGCGTGGCTCTAATCTATCGTCAAGCCCCAGACCACGGATATGAGAGTGTGCGCCTGGAACCTGGTGAGCTACCACCCTCTAGTATGAGAAATGTGATCTGTCTACCAATGCGCTCCATTTTAGAGATATCTCGAAGTTCTGATGTTCCTGTAGTGATTTGCATCGCCTACGCTATGAGAACTAGAGGCCAGGGATTCAGAGGCTCACCATTTTTGTGTGATCTCCAGAACAGGAAGAGTAGCTTAGACGCGTCGTGTTTGGCAGGGGCGTGAGAATCAAATACGGACGCGTCGAATTTGTTTTCCGGCCCGGAATCTTCATGCTGGCCTCAATCCGGGGCAACTTTCGCTGCTCTTATGCCTCTTTTTCTCGTTCTACGTCTTTCTCACTATGTAGCTCCAAGTCGCGCTCATACGCTTCGGAAACTTGGAAAAGTCCGGTAAACTCAGAGGCCAAGGCTGCATTTATGCGAACGGAAACTCTCTTCAAAACTTACAAACCCATTACACCCGGTATCCGTCATCTCAAGCGCCCACTCAATCCTCATATATGGGAGGGTAGGCCTGTTCGGCTACTCACTTTTGCCCGCAGGAAGAGAGGTGGTCGGAATTCCCAGGGTGTTATTACTGTCCGACACCGAGGCGGAGGCCACAGGCAGCGTATTCGCATTGTCGATTTCCATAGGAAGGAACCTGGTGTTCACGATGTTGTACGTATCGAATATGATCCCGGACGTTCAGCTCACATCGCACTCGTGTGCAACCGAAACCCGAATGCAGAAGGGATGAAAAAGTGGAGTTATATTTTGGCTACAGAGGGAATGAGGGCAGGTGACCAGGTGCAGAGTTTCAGACAGGGTATCCCGCGAGGCTTCATTCCTGGCTTTGACGATGCATTCAAGGAAGGCAAAGGAGACTCGTCAGGCTCTTCATCACAGACCCTCGCACTCGGTCTGTTGCGGACTCTCACACTCAAACCTGGCAATGTTTTACCGCTTAGACTCATTCCTCCTGGCACAATCATTCACAACATCTCACTGAAAATGGACGGGCCTGGCATCCTCGTTCGTTCTGCTGGTTCCTATGGACAAATCATTGCTCATGAGGAGGGAGGTCGATACGTCCAAGTGCAGCTACAGAGTGGTGAAGTCCGGAAGGTATTGAAGAATTGCTGTGCTACCATCGGTAAGGTCAGCAATAGTCTTTGGAAGAATAGGATTCTGGGGAAGGCTGGTCGCGCCCGCTGGCTTGGCCGGAGGCCATCCGTTCGTGGTGTAGCTATGAACGCGTACGTTGTTATCGGTTTCTTTGCTCTACTCAACCCTCATTCGGTTGCTTTTGCAGTTGTGATCATCCTCATGGTGGTGGACGTGGAAGATCCAAATCCGACAAACATCCAGTGTCAATATGGGGTTGGGGAACTAAGGGTACGCGTACTAGGAAGCCAGGTCCCAAAGGTCCTAAGAACAGCAATAAAATGGTCATTCGTGAACGCCCGAGAGGTGTTGAGAAGAGGGGTGGAACAACTTCATAGAATCCAATTATTCCTCTGTTGGTACATCAATCTTATTGCGCACCAAATTCTAATGCCGGACTGTAAACCGAAACACGACAACTTGCATGCTACGTTCAAGTACTACTGCTCCTCTTCTCCTTCTTCCTCCTCCGCTTCCTCTTCTTCGGATTTGTGTTTTGTCGGTTCAATTTTTGATTCTGCTTTACCGACAGCGTCTTTCCATTCTGTCAAGTCATTCCCGATCTGCTCCTTTGTTTTCATAATTGATTCCTGAAGGGCAGTATAATACAACGTGAGACCGGTCTCGGGGGAAACAGGAATAGAAAATTCATATGTCTTTGATTTTTCCAACCCATAGACATCAACTCCGGCTGGTAGCTTTAGATCGTAAGTAATCTTGACGGAAGACATCACGAACAGAGATATTTGGCCCTGTTTCATTAAAAACCCTTTTGTTGAGTGGGAAGTGATTACATCATCAAACCATTTTTGCCGTTAGAAATCTGCAAAGTATCTAGTGTCGCCCACCATGCATCTCATGTACAGTCTCGACGACAATGGTAACAGAGTATACACATTGAGAGTACGTGCCTGCTTGCAGCAATTTTGTCGGTTGGAAAGCTCATTAGTCCTAAGAAAGTCACTTCTGAAGGCAGACTGACAAAATCAGCTCACCCTGGTATGCAGGCATTGATCCCTCTCTTGTTCGGATTCTTGCTCAAGACAATTCGTCAGCTCGTTTTTCTCCTGATGACAAATTTTCACGCCATCGTGTAACAATTAAAAAGAGATATGGTGTCCTGCTCACCCAACAGCCAGCCAAGCCGCTCTAATATCTGTTTCCTTCTTCATGCTGTAGGTGATAAGAGTGTGATGGACGTAGGATCCTTGTTAGTCTATCTTGTGATCTTCCTAATGAATGATGTACTTGTACTTTAAGAGTTCCAATCTTCAGAAAGTCTCCCTCCACCAAGTTATATAAGGCCTGTATTTTCCATTCATTATTGATAGAGGCAAAGGTCTACATTGCCTTTCAGATCCGTACATGTTTCAGGGTTAGAGATGTCTTACATGGTGTGTTCAAGTGACCTGACAGTGGGGTGACAAGTCATCTAGAATTGTTGTATAGTCACAATGGCTACACTGCTAGAGCACCACTGTTATAAATATGCAGTTTGAGAGCTTTGAAGTTGCACTTTGACACAAGGATACTTTAGAGAGGAACTAGAAGAAGAGCAGGAACAATGGTTGTCCTTGAACATTGGCAAAAAAATAACATTGGCATGAGCAAAAACAATTCAGAGCTGTGGAAGTTATTTTCCACAACTGCTGAATTGTCTTTCTTTTTCTTTTCTTTTCTTTTTTTCTTTCTTTCTTTTTTATTCTTCAC
>Ga0154005_100593_pt1 | contig 13216 bp, 20 predicted proteins | sample TSFL089MetaG_FD_104698 | JGI IMG/M metagenome (GOLD analysis project Ga0154005, IMG submission 104698) | Attine ant fungus gardens microbial communities from Florida, USA - TSFL089 MetaG | ecosystem: Host-associated > Fungi > Mycelium > Unclassified | place: USA: Florida, Lake Talquin State...
ATATTTTTTTATACCTTATATAGTGCTGTTAAGCCAGATCAATAATTTATAGCAAAATAATAATATTTTAGTACTCTAACAAGGCTAATCTGTCTTCAGAATGAGAATAACAGCTCCTTTACTTTTCTATAATGCACTTAAATTGTACTTTTCAGTGTAAATACACTCAAGAGACAGAGTAGTGACCATAAATACCACTATTAAATACCTCAAATCCATAAAACCAATATCCAACTTTTTCAGATAGTTGGTATTCTAGTTTTTGAACTGAGAAATGACTCAGAATAGACTTGAGAGTGTGGAGTACTACATATCAAACAAGCTATAGCATATAGGAACTTTTATCAAGAACCATAACATCATAGATCATCTATCAGATACATCTATTAATCATTGATAAATAGCTACAGAAATAGATCTTACTCATGAGAGCAGAAAGCAGTCTATAGTACTATTAAACTACATCAAAAAGATATATCAAACAAGTAAAATGAGGTGAGATGAAATAGGAGGAAAGTTCTACAGGGAAGGGTAACAGAGTGCCTACATAAATGTTCTTACTGTCAAGACAGACAAAGAAATATACAGCTCTGCCCAGGGTACTCTCTTGTCATAGGCTTAGGGCTTAAGGAAGTAAAAGTGGTACTCTTCTCTATCAAACATGTCTAAGTTCACTTGTCAGAACCTATAAGATAACATAATTAATAATGCAGACCAAATAGAGATCAGTCTTCTATGGTATGATACTGGGATTATCTTGCTTTATCAAAGAGTCATAATGACCTACCTGGTATCAATATGATACCAAGTGAATAAGACACTATTAGAACAGATAGATTACAAAGAAAAACTTGAACTTGGATAATCAACATGCAAGGTTAAGGTGTTGGCAATAGAATTAAGGGCTAAATATAGCCCATCTAAAGATAGATGACCCTAGATTAACAAACAAATAAGACCAAAGGTTATACTATTCAAAAATATTTAAGTCAATAGTGAAAATATAGCAACTCATTGCAATGAGTTAATAGTCTTCCTCTTCTATTATGATTACCATCTCTTTGAATAAACCTAAAATGCATAATCGTAAAGCAAACTCTATAAAAATATCTCTCTATCGTCCATAAGCTCTACAGATTAATAATAATAATAACAATGATCAAAACAGTGGTGTTACCACTACCAAAGTCTATCCTAGCCTATGCAATCATAGTAGCCAACAGTGAAAATGAGGTGATTAAGAAATCCTCATCAGAAAATAAGTTCTTTTTCTTTGTTAAAGATACACCAGATAAAGTCCCTTTCTGAAATGCCGTCCTCCAAGAAATGAAGCCCTGCCATATTATTATTAAGAACATATATCCCAAGTTTTGGAGAATGGAGAAGGTGTTGAGTGAGAACTTGAAAAAGTAGTACACTAACCTCAATAGTAAAAGAAAAGTCTTAGCTGCATACTGTGGCCAAGACTAAGACTAGTTGTATTAAAAAGGCTATCAAGTTTGTAGTGGGGTATAAGGTGAAAGACAATGACATTGAAATGCTAAATAAGGCAAGTTCCTGAATTGTCATAGATGTTAAAGAAGCAAAGAAAACAAGGGAGCTTTTGAAATGTGGGGTGATGATGTTAGTTAAAAAAAGGAGATTTGGGACCCTCATAAAAAAGATAGACATAAAAGAGACAAACAATAGGAGATGCCAGATACAAAAGACAGAGAACATTGAGTAACAAATTAAGTAAGAAGATAAAGACATTCAAGAATACAAAGAACAATAGACAGAAAATTATGAGACTAATGAAAGAGTTCAACAATAATGGAGAGATGAGAATAACTAGATCTCAAAGAACAGCAAAAACAAGATATCTAAAGAAAGGTCAAAAGAACACAAAAACAAAAACAAATACAAACCACTAGTAATAACCAGACTGCTTAATAAGAGAGAGAAACTAATAACAAATACAATAACAATATGTAAGATAGCATTCAAATACCACAGTGAACTACAAAGCCCATCTAAAAGAGAAAAAGATGATGCATAAAAGATTGATAACTTCCTAAAAGTAGTGACCCAATCAATAGGAGATGATGATGTTCAAATACTAGAAAAAGACACAAATAAAGCAAAAGTCAACAAAGCAATAAAAGACAGTAAGAAAGAAACAGCATCTGGGATAGATGGAGTTCCATACAAATTTTACAAATTTTGATAGATGAAGTATGAGAAATACAAAAACAGAAAAGATGACCCCAAAGTAAAAGAGTGTAAAAGCTTAACTCTACTCTAAGTCAGAGTTGACAAAGAGAACTTGTTAGGGTCCTTGTGGAATGATTGAGATTGCAGTTGAGTAACCCTAACCTCACTTGTACTCTAAGTCAGAGTTTGACAAAGAGAACTTGTTAGTGTCCTTACTAGTTTGTTATACACTACTTATACATATTTAACTATTTATTATTGTTTACTGATCTGATGATATTACATAATTAAAGAAAAAGAAAAAGAAATATTAACTTAGAGGAATTTGGCGGTTCATAATATTACCCCTCTCTCAAGGGTCTTTGTCCCAAGGACTTTCTCATAATTTATCATATGGGTCCCTTAGGTCACCCATATTGAGATTTTCATCCCCTAATTCTTCCAAATACTTTCTGTCCTCTTCAATCCTTCATTGGTCTTTCTCGTCCTCTTTCTCATTATATTTCTCTATTTTTCCTCTCTTGTATTCATCCTTTTCTTTTTCCATTTTCTTTAAAAACAGATTCTTGTTATATCTGGAGAATGGATTTTTCTTTTATTGTCTCCAATTTTCCTCCATTTGTTTCCAGTACTCTCTATTGTATTTCTTGTTGCCCTATCCATAGAGCAATTTAGCCATATACCTTCTAGGTATCTCTCTACTAAATGTCTTTCTATTTTCTTTGGTCTCTTATCATCTGACTTCTTCTTCTTTTTCTATGCAATAACTCTTCTCAAAGTCTTCTACCAATTCCATGGCGTTCTTCAGGTTCTCTTTGTTCTCCCAAGTGTCTCCCTCTACTGTGCATCCTTTTTATTATATCAAGTACTTATCCTTTCCTTATACTTTTCTTTTGTTTATGATCTTTTTGACCTCCCATTCTTCCTCCTCTTCAATCACCACTAGTTGTGGCATTTTCTTTCTTTGTTCTTCTACTTGTGATTTATACCTTCATACTCTACTGATGTTGACTACCGGGTGTATTCTAACCATACTTGGCAATTCTAATTCTATTGCATTACTAAAAATAATTGCTTTCACTTTGTAAGGGCCTACAAAGTGTTCAGTAAATTTTTCTGTACATTTCCCAATCATTTAGTACTTCAAGTTCCTAGTGCTAAGTAGCACTAAGTCGCCCACTCTATACTCCTTCACTTTCCCTCTTTCCCTGTCTGCATACCACTTCATATTTTCCTACACCTTTTGTAGCATTGCCTTGGCTTCTTCCTGCATATTTCTCATCCTTTCTGCAAACTTTTCCACCCCTTCATACTTTCTCTTCTTTCTCATCTCAAATTCTATCCTTGGATCTTGTTCCTGATTTGCTTTAAATAGTAACACCTTAGTTCCAGTGTGCACTTTATTGTTGTAAGCGAATTCAGCTGTACCCAACCATTCTAGTCATTGTTTTTGTCGGTGATCTATAAACATTCGGAGATACTGTTTCAACTCCTGATTCATTCTCTTTTTTTGGCCATCTGTTTGTGGGTGAAACGCTGTAGACAACTTTGTTTTGATCCCTAGCATGTGATTCAGTTCCCTCATAATACCCACCATAAATTGTGGTCCTTTATTAGAAATAATACTATCTAGTAGTCTATATAACTTCTAGATGTTATCTCTAAATAGTTGTGCTAGTCCTTCTGTGCTCGTTCTCTCTGTAGTAGGTACAAAATGTGCCATCTTTGTAAATCTATCTACTACTACTAGGATTGAGTCATATTTCTGAGCCAAAGGCAACTTCATAATGAAGTTTGCACTAATATAGGTCCATACTTTTTCTGGAATTGAATTTGGCATTAATTTTCCTGCCAGTGATTGTGTTCAATTCTTGTTGCATTGGCAGGTATCACACCCCTCTACATACCACTTCACTTCTTTAGTAATCCCTGACCACCAGAAATTCCTCATCACCAGCTCTGCTGTTTTCTACTGTCTTTCATGTCCTCCTACAGGCATGTCATGATATAGCCTAATTACCTCTGCTCTCAACTTTTCATCTTTTGGGACATATACTTTTCCCTCTTTTAACATTAGGCCGTTTTCCTGACACTATTCCTTATCTCTTAACATTTTCACTTCTGCTTGTTTCATCTCTTCCACCACTTTGACCACCTCATTATCTTTTGCTTCACATTTCCTTATTTTATTCAGTAAGTCCACTCCTTCTATAACTACTTCCATCACTCTAATCTTTTTTACTTCTAACCACTCTTTCTTTACCAGTATCTGCTCCTCATTATCCTTTTCTACTCCAACTTCCCAGTCTAGCCTCCTACTTAATCCGTCCGTCTTCCCCATCTTGCTTTCCAAAATATGCTTCAATACAAAGTCAAACCTTGATAAGTACAAAGTCTATCTTGCTTGTCTACAATTAAGCTTTTGATTGCTTATAAAGTACTCTAGGTTTTTATAATTCATCTAGACTTCAAATTTACATCTAGACCCTTCCAAGAAATGCCTCCATGCCTTCAAACAGTGTATTACTACTAATATTTCTTTGTCATGTATTTTGTAGTTTTGCTCTGTCTCATTTAATGACTTAGAAATATAGGCAACTAGTCTTCATTTTCCATTTTCATATTTGATTAATAATACTTCTCCTGTTGTGAAATTAGAAGCATTAGCTTTTACCCTGAGTTTTTTATAATCAGGTGCAACTAGTAGAGGTTGACTCATAAAGACCATCTTTAACTGCTCAAGTGTGTTCTGCTGCTCTTTTGCCCACTTTCACTTTTCTTCTTTTCTTGTTAGGTTATTCAGAGATTTAGCAATTTTTGCAAAATCTTTTACAAATTGTCTATAGTAGTTTGCGAGCCCTAAGAACTTTCTAACATCTCTGACTGTCTTGGGTACTGGTCAGTTCAATACCCCCACCACTTTATCTTCTTCCATCTCAATCTTCCTCTGACCCATTACTACTTCTAGGAAATTCACTTTTTACACCTTCCAAGCATATTTCTCTGGTTTCACGTAGAGGTCATTCTCTTCTAACCACCTTAGTACTTCCTTCACAAGTTTGTCATGTCCCTTCTCTATCTCTGTTCCTATTAACACATCATCCACAAACGCCGCCATCTTCTCTTTATTGATCATGTCTTTTAGGATTTCATTCATCATACCTTGGAACATGGCAGGTGAATTTGTCATCTCAAAGAACATTACCACTGGCTTGTAATAAAACAGCAGACGAGCTGAAGCATCCATAGCAATGGATTATTTTATTTTATTTTCATTTTCATTTATTATGTAATAGTGTGTAGGACATTATGACTCAAAAGGAGTCTGTGAGATAATTCAAGTAGACAAATACTAGCAAACACCAATTCATATATAAATAGCTAGAACAATTAGTAAGGACTCTAATGAGTTCTCTTTGTCAACTCTGACTTAGAGTATGAGTTAAGATTATCTCAATCGACGCTTACTATATGGCTTATATGACCCCACATGTGTAGTGAAGACCACTTTCCATTCATCTTTCTCCTTAATTTACACATTATTGTAGCCCTACTGGAGATCTATCTTAGTAAATACTTTCTTATTTTCCATAGAGTCTATCAGATCTATAATTAATGGCAGAGGGTAATTGTTCTTAACTGTCTGCTTATTAAGTCTTTTGTAGTCCATAACCATGTGCTTTCCCCCATCTTTCTTGCCTACAAAGAATACTGGCGAAGTTTGAGACAATTTTGAAGGTCTGATGTATCCCTTCTTCAGATGCTTGTTAATGAACTTTTATACCTCTTCCTTTTTATTTCTGGAAAGAGGGTATACTCTTGCTTTGCTAGCTTTGAAGTCACCATTGAGATCTATTACATGATCTTATACCTTCCTAACCAGCATTCTTTCTGACTCCACTTTTCCAAACACTTTCAGCTACTTGTGGAATTTTTTAGATACCATCTCTTCCACCTTCTTATGATCCACCTTTATTTCTTCCTCTCTTCCCCAGTCCTTTTTTTTATCCATTGCCCATTTAACAATTTTCTTCTTGTCTTCTCTTATCTCCTTTTTCCTCTTCATTCTTACTGCCTTTCCACACAGTGGTGGATACCTCATCATTCTCACTTCTCCTTTCTCCCAATTTATCTCTGGGTTATGAGCTGCCAATCATGGCATACCCAAAATTACATCTGTCTTTCCTAATTTACAAATGTCTATTTGCACTCTCTCTATATGTTTCTTGTAGAACATGTTCACTTCTACTTTATATGTGATTGCACTTCCACTATTACCAGTGCCATCCACATTTCTTACTTGTAAAGGTTGATCTAACTTGATCAGCCTATATCCTCTTTTCTAAGTCAAAGTCTTGCTCATAAACATGCCTGTTGCTCCACTATCAAGCAATGCTTTCACTATTCTTCCTTCATGAGTGTTTATTCTTTCTATTCCTATGCTCATCTATACTTCTCTTAGAGGCTTAAATGTTTGCCTTACTTCTCTCGCTTCTACTTTCTGTACTGCTTTTTGATTGACAGTTTCTGCCAACCTCATTGGATCAGTGATTCCAGCCCTTCTCTTCTAGACCCTAGACACTGTCCATTCCACTTCTCTGCCCCAATTCCACCACAGTATTTTTTTTCCTGTCCTACAGGGTGGACAGAGAATTTCCTCTTTCTTGTTCCACTCCATCTTCCAAATAACCGTGTCTTTTCCTCCACATGTACTACACTTCACTCTCTTTACTCTTCCCTCTTCTACCTCTTTGTTTCTCCAATTCCATGCCTTCTTACATTCCCCACACCATATATTATGCAGCTGTTCCTTTTCTAGAAACCCTTGTCCTTGATTCTCCTGCATTTTTGTTCTCTTATGGTTATTATCTCATACTTCATCATCCATTCTTCCATGCTCATTTTTGCTCCTTTTGGGGGAAGTCCCTTTGCCCTGCTATGTTTCTTTACCTTCCTCCACACATTTTGTGGCAGTGCCACTTCCTTTTCTCTCCTCTCTTTTCTCATTTGCAGGCATTCCCACTTCTTGTGCTCTTTTCCCCCATATCTAAAACACCTTGGCTCTTCTTTGATAACTTCTTGTCTCCTCAACTCCTCCACTTCACATTACATTACTCAACTTTTCAACACTTTGAACCTATTGCCTCCTACCATTATCTTCTTTTGTTCCTCTCCACTCCTACACTTCTGGGCAAGATGCCTGAACCTGTCATAAATCGCCCACCTGAACCAAAAATAGTATGGCTAGAGGGATAGGAAGAACAAGAGTTATTTTTAGATGGACTAGATGAAGGATTCTAAGAATAAAAAAAGGAGAGATAAGATAAGATGAGATGAGATCACATGACCTAGTCACATAACTAGTCACATAATGGAACCTTCTAGAAAGTTTGGTAGTTACTAAGCGTACACATAGACAAATAAGATTTGTGTATAAGTAGGTAGCACAATCCACCAAGGGACTCTATCGAGTTCTCTTTGTTCTCTCATAACGTTGAGTGTGATAAGACAGTCGTCTCACCTTGTCATTACATTAGAACTCAATATCCTATTTCCTGCACTGTTCATCACGAACTTTGCACACTCTTACTCTCTCATCACCCTTGGTACACTGGTCATTGTGACCAGCAACCACTACCACAGCCAGGCCCTAGGCTTACAGGGGACTTGTTAGTCAGTTAGAAACTAACGGTAGAGACACAACACCAAGCTCAGGTGTTGCGCTCGAGACCTGACCTCTGAATTGAGTGGGCTTGTTAGCATACTTGTTCACATTCACACTATAAACCTTGTGCTGGGAGCTTATTGTAGTTCCTACACACAGAGGAGTGACAGTCATCCTTAGGAAGCTGTCTAGTTTAGGGGTTCACATCTTTGTGGCAGTAGTCTAACCCTATTACTAGGGCAGTAGTCAGTAGGGAAGTAGGAACCTAGCTGGGAGAAGACGCGCTCCCCAGTAGGTGTAAACATTAGTTTGGAAGAAGACGATTGCTCCTCATATGAGAAAACAACAACTAAGGAAGAAGACGCTTGGGACGACAACATGTTCCACCATCAATCATCATCCCAGGGCCAACAACCCCAACAACAACAACAACAGCAACAGCAACAACCACAATCACAAGGGGAGGCAGTCCTGACCATAGACCAAATCCTTCAGTATCTGGCCCAACATACAATGGCCATTAAACAGCTCCTATCGAGGGGGCAAACCCAAGGGGAGGCAGCCAAGCCTCCATTGTTTGACGGAGAAAAAGAAAAGGTGGTAGGGTTCATCAACGCCTGTCGTTTATATATCAGTATGAGGATAAAGGGGACTGGGGAGGAAGAAAAAATATCCTGGGTACTAACTTATGTGCAAGGAGGAGTAGCAGAGGTGTGGAAGAAGAACGTGTTGGAGGAAAGGAGGCAGGGGATATCTGCAGTAGAAACAGTGGAGGAGTTATTCACAAAAATGAGGGAGGAGTTTGGGGAGTTTGACAAAGAATCAAGAAAGATAGATGAGTTGAGGCTGCTAGAGCAGGGAGGATGGACATGCGACGAGTATGTCCAAATTTTCAAAAAGACATCAAGAGGAAGCAGCTATGAGGGACAACCCCTCATAGAAGAGTTCAAGAGGAGACTGAATAGGAACATTAGGAGGAGGTTGGCGGAGGCAGAATCGCCTCCTGTAACAATTGAAGAATGGTGGGAGAGGTCAGTAAGGCTGGATAGGAACTTAAGACAGAGCAGAGCAGAGCAGAGGGTGTTGGGAGCAAGGGAGTGGCGTGGGTGGTGAGACCACTAGAAGCATAGCTGTCCAGAGGGTTTAGACCCTTCTGGAACAACAGGAACCAAGGGGGTTTCCATGGAGAACAAAGAGGAGGACTTGGTGGAGATTTGAGGAGGAGAGAAGGAGGACAAGGGGTCTGGAACCCCAATGCAATGGAGGTAGACAGAGGATGGGGAGGAGATCGAAGATGTTTTAACTGTGGGATGTTCAGGCATATGGCCCGACATTACAGAAATCAAAAGGAGGTCAGAGAAGGGACATAGGAGGTGTCAAAAGATCAGAGAGACCAGTGAGCCCTCAGCCAGCCTCCCATAATAAATACAGTGTACTAAATGAACAAAATAAAATGAACTTTGACCATCATACTGAGAGGGAAGTGAGACGGACACTTAAACCATTAAGAGAAGTCTGGCTCGACATCGGGCTAAAAAGAGTGGATACTTACAAGGGAGTATCAGTAAAAGCCCTACTAGATAGCAGAGCAACGGGCCTGTTCATGAGTAAGAAGCTAGCAGAAAGACAAGGCTTCAAACTAGAAAGATTGGCAAAGCCAATAAAAGTGAGGAATGTAGACGGGAGCAACAATCAAGGGGGATCAATAACCCATGAAGTGGAAGTCAACCTGTACTACAGGGGACACATAGAAAGAGTAAGGATGGATGTGTGTAAACTGGGAAAAACGGGCGTAATCCTGGGGATGCCGTGGCTTGCAGCATATAACCCAGAGATAAATTGAGAAACAGGAGAAGTAAAAATGACCAGATGCCCACCCCTGTGCGGCCAAACGCCTGAGAAGAAAGTAATAAAGAAAAGGCAGGCAATGGAGGAAGACAAGAAAGACCTGAGGTGGACCATAGAGGAGAGAGAGAAAAGGGAGGAAATCAAGGAGGATCATAGAAAGGTAGAGGAGCTGGTGCCCAGACGCTTCCACAAGTGGAAAAAGGTGTTTGGAAAGGTCGAGTTTGAGCGAATGCCAACCCGAAAACCATAGGACCATGCCATTGACCTCAGAGAAGACTTTGTGTCAAAAAAAGGATGAATCTATCCTCTATCTAGGACAGAAAAGGAGGAAGTACAGGCATTTGTGGAGAGCCAACTAAAAAAAGGGCTATATTAGACCTTCAAAGTCCCCACAAACCTTACTAGTACTATTCATGCCTAAAAAAGATGGAAAGAGGAGGATGGTACAGGACTATCGCTATGTAAATAAAGGGACGATCAAGAACAGTTATCCCTTGTCCCTAATATCGGAGCTAATAGACAGTATGGGGACCAAGAAAGTATTTACTAAGATGGACCTGAGGTGGGGCTATAACAATGTCCAAATCAAAGAAGGGGATGAATAGAAGGCGGCGTTCACAACACACCTAGGATCTTTTGAACCAACAGTCATGTACTTCGGACTTACGAACTCACCAGCCACCTTTCAAGCTATGATAAACAATCTCTTTAGGGATATGATCAACAAAGGAGACGTAGCTACCTTCATCGATGACGTGTTAGTAGCAATAGAAACAGAAGAAGAACACGATGAAATAGTCGAAGAAGTACTGAGACAACTAGAGGAAAATGACCTTTATGTAAAACCAGAGAAGTGTGTGTGAAAGGTCAGGGAAATAGAATTTTTGGGAGTAATAATGGGACCAGAAAGGTTCCGAATGGAGAAAGAGAAGATGGAAGGGGTCACAAACTGGCCAACACCACAGTATGTCAGGGATGTACAAAAGTTCCTAGAACTAGCAAACTATTACTGACAATTTGTCAAGGACTTTGCCAAAATTGCCAAGCCGTTACACCAGTTGGTCAGAAGGGACCAGAAGTGGAACTAGGGAAGCGAACAGGAAGAAGCGTTCACCCAACTTAAAGAGATTTTCACAACTGAACCAGTATTGGCAGCACCAGATCTGGATAAGGAAATGAGAGTCGAGGCAGATACATCGGACTACGCAACAGAAGGGGTGTTGTCAGTCAAAGGAGAGGATGGAAGGTGGAGACCGGTAGCATTTATTTTCAAATCGTTGAACAACACAGAAAGGAACTACGAAATTCACGATAAGGAAATGCTAGCAGTAATCAGGTGTCTAGAGGCCTGGAGGCACTTCCTGGAAGGAGCAAGAACCAAGTTCAAAATCTGAACAGATCACAAGAACTTGGAATACTTCATGACAAACCAGAAGTTGAACAGATGACAAGCAAGATGGGCACTATTCCTATCAAGATTTGACTTTGCATTAAAGCACGTTCCAGGAAGAAGAATGGGGAAGGTGAATGGACTGAGCAGAAGACCAGACTGGAGACAGGGAATAGAAAAGGATAACAAGGATAAAACACTGGTGAAAGCAAAATGGCTGAGGAAAGCAGGAACAGAGGAGGTACTAATCGAAGGAGTAGACCTGCTGAAGAAAGTGAGAGAATCAAAGGCAAAAGATGATGAGATCATCAAGGCAGTGGAAGAAATGAAACAAGCAGGAGTGAAGATGCTAAGAGACAAAGAGTGGAGAGAGGAAGACGGACTTATGTTAAAAAAAAGGAAAGTGTACATGCCAAAAGACGAGGAGTTAAGAACAGAAATAATCTGGTTACACCATGATACACTGGTAGGAGGACATGGGGGGCAGTGGAAGACAGTGGAACTGGTCACCAGAAACTTTTGGTGGCCAGGGGTAACAAAAGAAGTAAAGAGATACATGGAAGAATGCGATTCTTGCCAGTGAAACAAGAACCGAGCAGCAGCACCAGTAGGGAAATTAATGCCAAACAAAGCCCCTGAAAAGCCCTGGACACATATAATGGCAGACTTTATAACCAAGCTACCACTGGTCCAAGGGTATGACACAATATTGGTGGTATGCGATCGATTGACAAAGATGGTACACTTCATACTGATGACAGAGAAAACATCAGCAGAAGGGCTTACAAGACTATTCAGGGATCATGTATGGAAACTACATGGGTTGCCTGAAAGCATTATCTCAGATCGGGAAGCACAATTTGCAGCAAACTTAATGAAGGAGCTAAACTGGATACTGGGAATCGAAACAAGGTTGTTAACGGCTTTCCATCCACAAACAGATGGACAGACAGAGTGAACCAATCAGGAACTGGAACAGTACCTGAGAATGTTCATTGATCATTGGCAAGAACAATGGCCGGAATGGTTAGGGACAGCAGAGTTTGCTTACAACAATAAAGTAAATACCTCTACAAAAGTATTACCCTTCAGAGCAAATAGTGGGAGAGACCTGAGAATAGGTTTTGAAATGAGGAAGCAGGGGAGATCGGAAGGGGCAAAAAAGTTTGCGGAGAGGATGAAGAGAATACAGGAAGAAGCACAGACGGCACTGAAAAAGACACAGGAGGAAATGAAGAAACAAACAGATAGAAAAAGGGAAGAAGCAGAGGAATACCAAGTGGGAGACTTAGTACTACTAAGCACTAAAGACTTGAAGTGGTAGATAGAAGGAAGATGGACGGAAAAGTTAACAGAGAGATTCGTAGGACCCTACAAAGTAAAAAGGGTCATATCAACCAACGCAGTAGAACTAGAGTTGCCAAAGACAGTCAGAATCCATCCAGTAGTAAATGTGAGTAGGATCAGGAGGTATAAGGAGCAGGTTTGGGGACAAAAGAAGCAACTGGCCCTTCCGGTAATAATAGAAGGAGAAGAAGAATATGAGGTAGAAAAGATAATGAACAAAAGAAGGAGATACAGCAAATAGGAATATTTGATAAGATAGAAGGAATATACGGCAGAAGAAGACTTGTGGGAAAAGGAGACAAACCTAAAGAATGCAAAAGAAGCGGTAGAGGAATATGAAAAGGAATACGGGAAAGAAGGAAGAAGAATGAAAGAAGAACATAGAGAAATGCTAGGGAGATTTACAGCAAAAACGTTATATGGATAGGATAATGGGAAATTTGATTGGGAATACCTAAAGAAGCTAGAAAGAAACTGGAGAAGATAGAAGGGAGTGAAGTTCTTCCAGAGGAAGAACCTTAAAAGGGGGGGTAATGTCATAAATCACCCACCTAAACCAAAAATAGTATAGCTAGAGGGATGGGAAGAACAAGAGTTATTTTTAGATGGACTAGATGAAGGATTCTAAGAATAAAAAAAGGAGAGATAAGATAAGATAAGATGAGATCACATGACTAGTCACATGATGGAACCTTCTGGAAAGTTTGGTAGTTACTAAGCATACACATAGACAAATAAGATTTGTGTATAAGTAGGTAGCACAATCCACCAAG
>Ga0154005_100595_pt1 | contig 13175 bp, 12 predicted proteins | sample TSFL089MetaG_FD_104698 | JGI IMG/M metagenome (GOLD analysis project Ga0154005, IMG submission 104698) | Attine ant fungus gardens microbial communities from Florida, USA - TSFL089 MetaG | ecosystem: Host-associated > Fungi > Mycelium > Unclassified | place: USA: Florida, Lake Talquin State...
AAGTAATCAGAAGGATTTCTGTCTTATCTTGTTTGTTGCATTCTGGGCTTTGTAATACTAATATAATACTCTAGTAGCATGGAGAGACACAAGAAGAAGAACCCCCATCTTTGCCCTTTGTTGCTCTAAAGCTGAAATTTGACTTAAATGACTAAGAGCTCTTTTTCTTCTTTTCTTTTTATAAAAACTTTATAAAACTTCCTTCAAGGGATACCTACTCTAAAGGAGAACTTGGGCATTTACTTGGACTAGGAGCTGAACTGCTCACTATGTGTTTTTGGAGTAAGTTGCCAACTGTACAGTCAGTTAAGAATAAGCTTGTATAAGGGCAATATGAAATCTAGGTAGGACTGCTGTATCAATGGCGAGCCAGCCTACTAGACTAGTACCTTGGATGGTAGTGCTATGGTATGAGAGGAACGCATACCTTTGAGATCTAACTGGTGAAAGTGCTCTTGAGTGGAAACTAAAAATATTTCTTTCATTCTAGTGTCTAATAACAAATATCTACTATTTCATGAGCCCCTCCCTTTTATATTTGATTACCTCTCCAGTGCCTACTCAATTGCACACAATTGTAGAACAACTTGGAGATTCTCTGACTCAGTAGTACCTACTTTTGTACAGACAGTAAAGCACATTTATATTCTTATCCAAAATCCCATTCCCCCCCCTTATACATCAAATCTTAAATTACCTTTACTACCTACCCCCCATCACTATTTTATAACACCATCCCTCTCTTAAGGGTCCTTGTCCTGAGGACTTCTTATAGTTCATTATATGGGTCTCTGAGGTCATCCATATTTTGATTTTTATCCTTCAGTTCCTTCAAATATCTTCTATCTTTCTCTATCCTTTGTCAGTTTTCCTCATTCTCTTCTTTGTTCCACTCTTCTACTATTTTTCTTTTGTATTCATGTTTCTTTTCTTTTATTCTTTTCAAGAACAGATTTCTACTATATCTGGAAAATAGATTTTTCTTCCACCATCTCTAGTTTTCTGTTATAAATGCATCTCAAACCTCATTTTTTTGTTTATCTTTATTTATTTTTGATTGTTTTGGTTTCATCAGTTCTGCTCATATTTTTATTTTTATTTATTTCTGTTATGATTAGCAAGCACATTATTTTTGTGAGAGAATAGTTTTCTACTCTCAGTTCTATGGACATCAGACTAAGGTGAATATTTTATTATATGTTTCCTATTGTCTTTATTGATGTATCTAGTTGGATTGAACTCTAGGTGCATAACAATGCATTTAAGTTCTGTAGACATTAGACTGAGTTGGATTGAACTTTAGAACATCAGATTGACATTTGATACCACAACATAATCCTACCAATTATGAAATTTTCCTCTATTCACTTCCAGTACTCTCTGTCGTATTTCTTATTATCCCACCCATAGAGTAACTTAGCCATATATCTTCCTAGTAGTTCTCTGCTAAATATCTTTTTATCTTCTTCTACTTTTTGTTGTCTCACTTTTTTCTCCTCATCTCTACTATATTCTTTCTTGAATTCTTCTACTAACTCCATTGCATTCTTCAAGTTTTTCTTGCTTTCTCAAGTATTCTCTTTGTTATAAAATAGCAGGCAAGCTAGACGATCTGTGGCAGTGGATTATTTTATTTCTTTTTCTTTTTCTTTAATTAAATAATACTAAGTGTACTATCACAAATGGTTACTTACTAGTTTGTGATTTGCAAGAGTGGTCTTCAAAAGGCTCAAAAATGCGAAGTAGTTTAGCAACAAAAGATGTTATTAAGTCTGAGGTCTAATCCTCAGACTATGAAGCCTTATATACAGAAAATGATGGTCTGTGCACCTGGACAGAGCATCATATGTTCTACTGCCTATTGTTCTACATATGGCAGTCCTTTTGTGTCTAAAATAGCGATAACTTAACCATATAAGGGGCTGTCCTTGTTGTATTCAAGAATTGATGTGCATCTATGGGTAATAGATCAGTGTTATGCCAAATCTTGAGGTTCTTGTATCTCCACAGGATCTTATTGCCCTAGGGTCAATTTATGGTTGTCAGAAGCGTATTGAAGAGAGCTTCCATGTACACATGGAAGCAAACGTCCGCGTTCAGCGGTTCCCAAAATATCTGCCAATCAGTGTCCAGCACTGATTAACTGATATCTCAATGAGTACTGATTGCTTTGACACGTTTTGGGCATTGTTCAAAAGGTCTTCTTGAGGGCTTTCCGACGCATCTTAGACCGTGGGAATCGTGCAAGTATCTGTGGAGTTATGGCTGAATGAAGTTTGTGACATGTACATGGGACACTATGACTCAAAAGGGATACATAAGATAAATCAGCTAGACAAATACTTGTAAACATGCATTTGCATATAAATAGCTGAACCAATTAGCGGGAACTCTAATGAGTTTTCTTTGTCTACTCTGACTTAGAGTTGGGAGCTGCCTATCTAAGTTACTTGGGTAACTGTTCCTTATACTCTTCTGTTGTACATCCCTTTCATCATACTAGGTACTTATTCCATCCTCTTATCTTTCTTTTGTTCATGATCTTTTCCACTTTCCATTCTTCTTCTCTTTCAATTACCACTAGCTTGTCATAAACCAGCTGGGACCTAAAATTGTATGATTAGAGGGATGGGAAGAACGAGAGCTCTTCTCTAATAGATTAGATGAGTGATACTAAAAATAGAATAGAAGATAAGATCAAGATAAGATAAGAGTCACATGATAGAATCTTCTGGAAGGATCATGGGAAATTACTTAAGCATATACATAGACAAATAGCATTTGTGTATAAGTAGGTAGAGCAATTCATAGAGGAACTCCATTGAGTTTTCTTTGTTCTCTCATAATGTTGAGTGTAATAAGAAAGTTGTTTCAACTAACCCTATCATTACATGGCTGTGGCATTTCTTTTCTTTGCCCCTCTATTTGTAATTTGTATCTTTGTACTCTACTAACATTGACTACTGGATATATTCTAATCATACTAAGCAATTCTAACTCTATTGCATTACTGGAGATGATTGCTTTCACTTAGTAAGGTTCTACAAAGCATTCTCTAAATTTCTCTGTATATCTTCTAGCCATTTGGTACTTTAGATCTTTAGTGCTGAGCAGCACTAGATTGCCCACTCTGTATTCTTTTACCTCCCCTCTTTCCCTATCTGTATACCACTTCATATCCTCTTGTGCTTTCTGTAGTACTGCTTTCACTTCCTCTTGTATATTTCTCATTCTCTTTATGAACTTCTCTGCCTCTTTATATTTCCCTTTCCTTTTTATCTTAAATCCCATTCTCAGATCTTGTTCTTGATTTGCCTTAAAGGGTAACACCTTAGTTCCAGTGTGTGTAGTAACTGTCAGCTGAGTTAGCTTAAGATTACACTCTAAGTCAGAGTTGACAAAAAGAACTCATTAAAGCTTTCGCTAATTGGTTCAGCTACTTATACACAAATGTGTGTTTATAAGTATTTGCCTAACTAATTTTATTCCATGCATCTCTTATTGAGTCTCAATGTCCTGCATACATTCAATATTACATAAGAAATGAAAAAGAAAAAGAAATAAAATAATCTGCCACTGCAGATTGTCTAGCTTGTCTGCTGTTTTATAATAATGTGCACTTTATTGTTGTAGGCAAATTCAGCTGTTCCCAACCACTCTGGTCATTACTCTTGTTGATGGTCTATGAACATATGGAAATACTGTTCCAACTCCTGATTTATCCTTTCTGTCTGATCATTTGTCTGTAGGTAAAGTACCATTAACAATTTTGTCTCAATCCCTAATATGTGATTCAACTTCCTCATAACACCTGTTGCAAATTATGGTCCCCTATTAGAAATAATGCTATCTGGTAGTCCATGTAACTTTTAAAAATTATCTCTAAATAGTCATGCTAGTCCTTTTGCACTTGTTTTTTCTGTAGTAGGTATAAAGTGTGCCATCTTTGTAAATCTATCTACTACTACTAGAATTGAATCGTATTCTTGAGCTAAAGGTAACTTCATAATGAAGTCTGCACTAATATAGGTTCAAGCTTTCTCTGGAATCAAATTCGGCATCAACTTTTCTGCTGGGGGTTGTATTCAATTTTTGTTGCATTGATAAGTATCGTATCTCTCCATATACCGCTTTACTTTTCTAGTGACCCCTGATCACCAGAAATTTCTCGTCACCAATTCTGCCATCTTTCATTGTCCTTCATGTCCTCCCACAGATATATTATAGTGTAGCCTGATTACTTCTGCTCTCAACTTTTCATCTTTAGGGACATGCACTTTCTCTTCTTTGAACATTAAACCATCTTCTTAATGCCACTCTTTATCCCTCAACATCTCCTGCTTGTTTCATCTTCTCTACTGCTTTTACTACCTCATCATCTCTTGCTTTGCATTTTCTTACTTTATCTAATAAGTTCACTCCTTCTATTACCACTTTCATTATCCTGATTCTCTTTGCCTCCAACTATTCCCTCTTTACCAGTGTCTGTTTCTTGTTATTCTTCTCTACCCCAATCTTCCAATCTGGTCTCCTACTCAACCTATCTGCCTTTCCCATCTTACTCCCTGGAATGTACTTCAACACAAAGTTGAACCTGGACAAGTATAAAGCTCATTATGCTTACTGGCGATTCAACTTTTGATTGCTTATAAAATACTTCAGATTCTTATGATCGGTCCATACTTCAAATTTACTTTAGTCCCTTCCAGAAAGTGCCTCCAGGCTTCCAAGCATTGTATTACTGCCAACATTTCTTTGTTGTATATTTCATAGTTTTACTCTGTTTCATTCAACAATTTAGAAATATAGGCAACTGTTCTCCACTTGCTGTCTTTGCACTTAATAGACAGTACTTCCCTTATTGTAAAGTTAGAGGCATTGGTCTCCATTCTAAATTCTTTATCCAGATCAGATATAACTAATAGAGGTCAGCTTGTAAAGACCATTTTCAACTGCTCGAATACCTTCTGCTGCTCAATACTCCAATTCCACTTCTCCTCCTTCCTTGTCAGGTTATTCAAGGGTTGTGCTAGTTTTGTGAAATCCTTCACAAATCTCCTATATGTAGTAAACATTGATCAAGATGATCTTAGCTTATACTCTAAGTTAGAGTTGACAAAGAGAACTTGTTAGAGTTCTCGCTAGTTTATTGTATACTACTTATACATGTTCAACTGTTTGTCCTTATTTACTGATCCTAAGGTATTACCTAATTAAAAGAAAATAAAAATAAAAGGAAAATAAATATTAACTTAGAGAAAATTGGGTGATTCATGACAATTCACCCCTTTTGTCTCCTTCTTTCCATTTCTACACATTTGGGCCAAATGCCCAAACCTCCCACATCATCTACACATTCTCCTCTCTTTTTCTTCTAACTCTGTCCTTAATTTGGCAAGGACATGCCTTTCCTTGAGCATATTGCTCATGAGTTTGTTATATTGGTCCAAAGACATAGTGTTATGTTCTGGATAGTGTGATGTACATTTGTGTTGTAAAAAAAAGAAAACATATTTCTTGAGGGATTTATTGTATTCTTTTCTTATCTCACTTGTACGTCTGCTGGGGCACAAAATCTTCACCCAGCCAGATGCCTACTGCCTTATTGACTACTGCCCTAATACTAGGGTAGACTATCACTTCATGGAGAAGATCTCTACTCTAAGTAGTCTCCTAGAGAGTGACTACTATTTCTCTGCATAGACTGATCATAATTATCAGACAATAGCTCAGACGTCATAGTAAAGCATAGATAGCTGAGGTGTGATGAAAAGACAATCACTATATATATAGACATCCTCTCTATGCTTTGGGTAATTGTTCAGGTACTTTTGAAGTATCTGAAATGATGATAGTGATGATGATGGATAGAGTGGAGCTGTAAGAATGTATGGTTGCATCAGTCCATATCAATAATAATAAACCAGTAGTATGAAGTAGATAAAGTGAAAGGTGTACAAGTAACTACTAAGCCTACTCAATTGTAAGGTCTAGTCTGGGCTAGTACCTGAGTCTAGTCCTAACCATCTATCTCTGGGGTCTAAACTTCCTAGTCAGTCCAATTAAGCCTATGGCCTGGCTATGAAGAAGTTGGGATTGGTCTAAGACAACTGCATACTGAAAGAGTAATGAGAGTAAAGTTGGACAGGGATCAAGGTAATCAGGATTCTAGATATGATAAACAAGCTCTAGTGTAAAGATTGGGAATTTAAGTTCAGTTACTTAAGAGTCAATCCTACTCTAAGCTAGAGTTTGATAAAGAGAACTTGTTAGAATCCTTGTTAGTGTGTTCTATACTACTTATACACATTCATTCATTTGTACTTGTTTACAAACCCAAAATTAAATCAAAAGAAAATCAAAAGAAAAATAAATATTGACTTAGGGAAAGTAGTAATTCATAACAAATGACCTGTATGTGAAACCAGAGAAATATGTCTAGAAGGTATAAAAAGTTTATTTTAACACTTAGAAATTAAAGGACCATAGCATTAAACACTCAAAAAATTTTAAGTTACTCTTATGTTGTTATCCAGTAGCATTAAATTGAGTTTCCCAATTTCAAGACTAATAAAAATAGTCATCTCATTGTCTTGATAAACAATATATTGAATAATCTCTATATGAAAATTGTCTATTTCAGCTATCTAGGGTGTGAATGACTGACAAGGTGACTGAGGAATTCTGATCCATTCACTTTCATGAATGTTTTGTGTCCAGGAATGTATCTGACAATGTTTTGTCAAAAAACATTCTGAGTTTCTGAGAATTTATCCATGGAAGGCTCAGGATGGATTTCTCCAAGGACACGAGCTCTGGCTTTAGCTATTTCATCGGTAGTAATGTTTGGTATAGGACCTTTGAACCACTTGCGTGCAGAGACAACCCATGACAGAGCTGAGAGCATAAAGATCCCAAAGAGGATTACAACAGCATAGTCTATCAGAAATAATGTTCAGTCATCTCTCATCGTTATGGCGCATAACATACTCATATCTGTCGAAGAATGAATCCGGGGATCCAGAGGGAAGAGAAGTACTATGCTTGCAAAAAGAGACCAGAGTACTGCAACAGCTCCAACTGGTCGAGAAAATCGACCAAGATTGAAAGGTCCGGGCTTGAATGTCTTGTGTCCATATGTTATGCGCAAAAAGATCGGAATTGCGTAGGATATGTAAAAGCCGACCACTGTCACACTACGATGGCATGACTGAATATCATTGGAGTGACAATCAAGATACACACCCAGCTAGCGATGAAAGCGCTGTCTCGCTCCACACCAGGACTGCTATGACTGCTGAAAGAGAAAGTACAAGCCAGACAGCGTAGACAGGTGTCTGAGTGCGAGGATGGATTTGCTTCCACCACCTTGACCCTGGAAGAACATCATCCCTTGCTAGCGCGAATGTGACTCGGGAGGCATCCATTCCTTGTGCCACACCGCTAACCCACTAGTGAAAAAATCAATATGTACTTGTATCTGGGAGTCCAGCAGATCAAATCCACCTCAATAATGACACAGATGCTCCACACAGCCAACATCCCTTTCTTCCCAAAGGTATCTAGATACAACTGACCCATAGGCATGCTGAGGTCTGTGTTCACAATACGTGTGATATCAGACGAGGCGAAGGAGGCACCAATAAGGAGAAGAAGTCCCAATATCTCTGTGCCAAGGACTCCACCAAAGATAGCAAGGGGGGCGGCACGAGCAGCCGAGGATATCTCTTCCGACATATGCGTAGCTATGTCATCTTGGAGTTGAAGTCAGCAAATTGCACCTTATGAATCAGTGGTACTTACAACCAGTGATAGACCATATCGCAGTCGTGAATGATAATATGAAGGCCCATGTATCTGTCGTAGAATTAAATGCAAGCAAGGGAGGAAAAAAAATAGCATACTATTGTCCCAACCAGAGTTATTTGTTAGAAGTACAAAGGTATCACTTGGTGATGTCCTCGCTGATCTTGGCGCGACTATGAGGGCAATCGCGATAGAAATGGTCGCTACCACTGTTACATAGCATTATTTAACGATGTTGATAAAAACATGTTGAAATTGACCATTGAGCATGCCTGTTAAAGGCGACAACTTCGCCAGCACCCGAGTGCCGGAAGGACATACGACAGCATGTGACAACAGGAGTGCAATTATGATTCCGAAAGTCGGTGCGGGTCCAAGATTAATCCTTCCATCGGAGCCTACTGCTATACCCGTTGCGATCATTTGGGCGCTATCACTATACTTAATTCTGTCGTTGAAATATTACAATAAGTTGGAGACGTACCTAGTGAAATCGATTGAACACATGAGCAGCACTTGACCTGTGACATTTGCCCATCCGGTTATCCAACAGATGAGAGGCGCATAATTTGGAGGTGCAAGTTTGGCCGAGAAATAATACAGGCCCGCGCTTGTGCTAAGTGTTTTCCTTCAACAGAGGAAATCGGAGGAGAGAATAGGACTCACGGCATGGAAGAAGTCAATTCTGCTATGGACAAAGCAACACAGAGAATGAAGACACTAGGTATTATCCAGCCGATCGTCAATCCCAAATGTCCGGCTACGAGTCGTAAATCCACATTATCTCCGGTATTCATGAAAACATACCGGCAGTCAACGAAAATACAAATGTCACAGATACATCTGCACATATTCCTATCATAGAAAAGGCAAACCCGATGGTATATAAAGTCTGGACATAGAGACAAAAGTTAGGATTGGGAGCACTACTTAGTTAAGCAACAAGCACTCACCGAGAAAACACGCTTGAGTTCACTCTTGTAGCCGAGGCTGGCAAGGAGTGCATCATCTCGTTCGTAGACAACTTGGGGATCTCCGTCGTGTGCTTCAGACATTGACACCGTTGGGGGAAGGGTTTCTGGTTTGGGGAATGTTGAGCAACCAATAGTACTCCTCTTTATTTTTTTGGGGGGAAAGAGAAAAGTAAAAGGTCCTCTACTAATAATATTTGTCCAGTTCTTATAGGGGTCGAAACAATATATATAAGGTTAAGTCCAAGGCACTCAGGGACATTCACATGCAACGAGATACATCATGGTTGTTGCCGATATGCAGATTGCCTGTCCAAGTGTAGGCTTACGACTGTGACTTGAGTACCCTTGATGCACGAATCAAGAGCGCAATAGAGGATTTGAAAATTCGGGCCCATCATGGATCGTCTCGGTTCCGCCAGTGGGATGTTTATCGAGTCCGGAAAGGCCATCGGAGGGGTAAATCATCGTTGACTAGCACGCCATGCCCGTTATCGAACTCGAAGCAGCTGGATTCTATAGCAAAATCGGTGTTTTCTTGCATTGATGTCGTATGTCAAGTGGGCTCCTATTTTGTGTCCAGTATAAATTTAGCAGCAATTCGTGAGAGATGAGAAACTTGGTACAAAGCATCAGAATCCTAGCCTGCCAGCTCGCTAGGCTCAAGAAAACTCCGACCTCAGATGAACTGTGCTATACAATCAGGGGGTTTCCTGGGATAATGTGGATTAAAAGACTTTGCCGCCGAGCACCGCATTTCTTTTTAAAAAAAAGCTCTTTCACGTGATGTTGATGCTGGATGACTCCCGTCCGACATGCCTGATTCGTGCCGATTACCTCTGAGAACCCTCTATGCAATAAACAGCTCAAGCTACATCCTCGCACGCTCTCCTGTTTCCGTTCCAGTCACTGTCATTCACGATGAAGCATCTGGACTTCGATCGTATGGCTCAGTATCCTTCAAGGCGTGCTTGGAGGCCCTGAGTCACTCAAGTCCGGAACTCATGCAAGATATGTCCAAAGACTACTCTGTCTATGTTCTTGGTCTCCTGGAGTCTAGCAATGCGCCAGCCCCTTTATATCTCGAACTTAATCAGTCGGTCAACAGACTCAGCTGGGAATACTACCGCCGAACAGCCTCGAGCAGTAGCGGTCGGCATGGTTCTCATGTCTCAAGCATTGACAACGGAGGAGCAGGATCCTCACACCGTAATCGGAACACTTGGTAAACAAGGAAGTGGCCAGGACGCCATTGAAGTCATAGTCGCTCTGAGAGAGGTAAGTACCAGTGCTGCGTGATTGGTACTTGCTCATGAATATCCAAGATCCCTCTCATGTACCAAGCACGATTACTCAATTCATCTCATCCCTTTTCTGAAGATTCTGCTCAGGCAAGTTGACGTGTTCGACCTAGCGCTAACTAAACTCTCGCAACTATTGCCTCGATTCAGAACCGGGAAAAGGCAAAGAACAAACCAAAGAAACCATCAAGAGTATCATCAACACCAGTAACAGAATCAGATAAATTCTTAAACGAAAAGATACGTTGGACCCACCAGAAAAAAGGGTCAGCCAAAGGTTCAAACCAACGGCGAGTCAAAGGCAAAACCAGAGGGCTCAGGGGTTGTTGCCTCTCGTGTACCAATGTCCTTACCAACCCCAACACTCGATAGTAATATTGGACAACCTACTGCCACGGTTATTCAGCCAGGTTCTGAGCTCAGTCCTGCAGCAATCCAGCCTCGTCCCTTATCATCCAATAGTTTTGATCTGGCGGCGTTGGCTATTGTCGGGTTCACAGAATGAAGCAACTCGAAATGCATTTCTTCTCCAAGCACTCAACTGTATTGATGCCTCGAAATCCCAGGAGGTAAATGGTCCTGCGAATCTAGCACTTGTGGACGCTCTTCATCAGTTCTTAAGTAATGTCTTTTCTCAAACACAAGCTGTAAACACTCCAGTCCTTGCTACATCACCAACGCCCCCTCCTACGACTCCGAGCACCAGAAATGTCCTGTTGGATAAAGAGAACGTAAATCCTGCAGTCCTCAATGGGCAATCTGAAGGAGGGTGTCAACATATCAAGGCCATCAGGAGTATTATGTCTTCTCTGACCCAGAGTCCACAACCCAAAGCTGCGGTCTTGGTGTTCGTTCAATTCTCAACTCACGCCTTCGGCAGCCGAGCTATGGGAATGGCTTCAGGCATTATCCTCGCCTCAATCCAATCTCGTGTTCTCGCCCCGAGCCTGGGGCGATTTCCTATTATTGTCAACCCCTTGAGACATGGACCTCACCTTCCCGAAAGTCCAAGGAGAATGCGGATTCTCATTCACAGATGTCGGATCCATTGGGAGGTACCTCGCTCAATAGGCCCATTGTTATTCCTGATTCACCCCAGGCATCCAAGGTCGTGGCCTCTTCTCCCGTTAGACCAACTACTGTTCACAAGAAGCCGTACGTTGTTCCATCACGGGCTCGGACCGACACTGCTCTCACACCTCGGAAACCCAGAAATCCATTGAGGCTACAGCAGAAAGGAAAAAGGAGGAGAGGCAGACAAATAGGTGGACGTGCTCAGGATCGCTACCGGCAACGAGAAAAAATAGCTGATACAGAAGATCTGAGTCTGGAATCGGAGTCCGCTGGACCATCTCAGAAAACAATACAACCGCCTCCGCTTCCTGCCATTCCCAATACTGACCTACCGCCTATCATTGCATCTAGTGATGCCGACATTGGTTTGTTCTCCTTAATCAATTCTCGGGCGCAGTCTCCTCTAACCCGTGCACCTATCCTTCCTCCCATCACACCAAGAAGACCTTCCAAGGTCGCAACCTCTACTCCGGCTGCGAACGATCTTGATCAGGATTCTCTTTTTACTCCCTTATTCATCGTTCGACATTCAACGGGGGCGACTGGTAGTCCGCTCTTCTCTCCGGGTGTATCAGGCTCTCCTTTGGCTCACAAAAAACCAAGGGTAACTTCACCTATCTCTTACTGGGTAGCAGCCAAACAGTGTGGCTCTGAATCATCGACAATCACAGTGAAGACCACCGAGGAGACTCTAAACAAGTCCAAGAGCCCTGTGGTAGAGTTTGACGACGTTCAAGAAGACTTGGATTGTCCGCCCAGCTCATTGCCAATTGCTAGTCCAGACGGTGAGTTCGAAGATGCCAGCATCGGGGTGATTCGAATCGCGAGTAACCAGATACCTAATGATCAGACAGCGGATCCGGTGACGAAGACATGCTGAATGCAACAGAAAGCGATTGGTCTTCTAGTCCTATCAATGCTAATGATTGCGGAATAACGCTCCCAATAACGGCAGAGACCACAAACCAGGACGAGGTCCGAAGTTAAGACAACCTATCTACTGTACAGGTCCTTATATGGTTACAACGTGATCCCTGAGCCAATACAGCTACTGCAGTTTCGAGCCATGGCTGTGCTCTGAGCTGTGGGCGAAAAAGTATGTGGCAGTGAAACTCGTTACAGGCCATGGCATGTGGAGCCTGGACCATTCTGGTATTAAAGCAAACCAGAACACTTGTTCAAGACCTGATAATATTCTCATGGAGCCTCGATTAATCGGATCAGACACGAACTAAAAACAGTCTGAGCGATGCATTGTCTTATTGCCACAGCGAGCAACGCTGGACCAAAGATACTCTGGGCAATAGTCTCTACATTGGTGTCTGTCTTCTCAGATGAAAACTTCACCATTGGCGCTTTGGGAGGAGTCTGACGCAATTCTAACATGAGCACCGACTCACCGGTACCAACCAAGGAATCGATAGATTTGAAATTATATGTTGGGGCAGACAAAAGCTAGATATGAGGTAGACCTGAGGAATAGCCACTTCATGATCAGGAAGGAAATCTCCGCTGCACATCGGTGAGCAGTTGTAAGCGGAGAGGTTGACTGCATCAAGTCAGTGAGGCTCTCTTTGACACGTCATACGATTAGATAGTAATAAATGCCAATATTGGGCAGGAGCTGAACTGCCAAAATTTGGTTACTTTTCTGCACAAGGTCTTCATTTTTGCCGAGTATGGTTGGAAAAACAGACAGATGTCGGCCAAGGATGGTAGATCGGCTGTTTTGTCTAGGCAAGTCAAGTAATCAAGTCAACTTCTTCGTAGATCAATCACCACTAACAGCGTTCAATCTTGGGCACCGAAGATGCAAATCAGAAATGAGTGCAAAAAAAGTGAGTGTGATATAAGCGGTACAAAATTTGTAAGGTCCTGGGGTTGTCTCTAAGAGTCATTGATCTCGTAAGGATGTCGCACAAGTTCATCGTACAACTCCGTAGGCAGATCACGAACAAGAGTGACAGCAATGCCGATGACAGGTAACGCATCCAGGGGAGGGAATGTGCGCAGTAAACGCATT
>Ga0154005_100602_pt1 | contig 13006 bp, 17 predicted proteins | sample TSFL089MetaG_FD_104698 | JGI IMG/M metagenome (GOLD analysis project Ga0154005, IMG submission 104698) | Attine ant fungus gardens microbial communities from Florida, USA - TSFL089 MetaG | ecosystem: Host-associated > Fungi > Mycelium > Unclassified | place: USA: Florida, Lake Talquin State...
CAGCCACTACTCTGCTACTCAGATAGTGTTCTTGAGTACACGACTGGACTTCTAGTGGTTATGTCTGGGGAGCCAATTCTCTCTCGAGAGCCATTTATTATGATTATTAGGTTCTGGATGTCATTTATATTGCCAAAATTAATTGTCCGGCATGACAACGCCAAAGGAACTTTGGGCAATTGCTCCAAAGTTACGGACAGTGATAAAAGAGATCCTTATCAGTAAAAGGACCAACCAGGAAGGAAAAGAGACTGCTCAAGAGCTGCCACAGAAAGCGCTTGTATAATGACAAGTTAGTCGAGACAACTAACTTATCACACTCAACATTATGAGAGAATGAAGAGAACGATTGTGCTATCTACTTATACACATTTTCTATTTGTCTATGTATATGCTTAAGTAACTACCAAACCTTCCAAAAGATTCCATCATGTGACCTGTCATGTGATCCTGTCTTATTTTATCTTATCACCCTTTTTCTATTTTTAGAACCCTTCATCTAGTCCATCTGAGAATAGTTCTCATTCTTCCTATCCCTCTAATTGTACTAATTTTGGTTCAGGTGGGTGATTTATGACATTACCCCTCTTTTTAAGGTTCTTCCTCTAGAAGAACTTGGCTCCTTTCTATCTCCTCCAATTCCTTTCTAGCTTCTTCAAATATTCCCAATCAAACTTCCCATTATCCCATCTGTATAGCATTTTTGCCATAAATCTCCCCAGCATTTCCTTATGTTCTTCTTCCATCCTTCTTCCCTCTTTCTTGTATTCCCTTTCATAATCTTCTACTGCTTCTTTTGCATTTTTCAGGTTTTCCTTCTTTTCCCATGAATCTTCCTTGGCCGTATATCCCTTCCATCTCACCAAGTATTCCCATTTTCCATATCTTTTTCTCTTATTTATCACTTTCTCTACCTCGTATTCTTCTTCTCCTTCTATTATTACTGGAAGGGCTGGTTGTTTCTTCTGTCCCCGAACTTGTTCTTTATATTTTCTGATTCTGCTCACATTCACCACTGGGTGAATTTTGATTGTTCTTGGTAATTCCAGTTCTACCATATTGTTTGATATGATCCTCTTTACCTTGTAGGGTCCCACAAATCTTTCCATCAATTTTTCTGTCCTTCTTCCTTTCATCTGCCATTTCAAGTCTTTCGTGCTTAGTAGCACTAAGTTCCCCACCTAGTATTCTTCCGCTTCCCCTCTTTTCCTGTCTGCCTGCTTCTTCATTTCCTCTTGTGTCTTCCTTAGTGCTATCTGTGCTTCTTCCTGTATTCTTTTCATTCTTTCTGCGAATTCTTTTGCTCCCTCCAATTTCCCCTGCTTTCTCATTTCAAAGCCCATCCTTGGATCTCTCCCACTGTTTGCTCTGAAGGGTGATACTTTTGTTGAGGTGTTTACTTTATTGTTATAAGCAAACTCCGCTGTTCCCAACCATTCCGGCCATTGTTCTTGCCGATGATCAATGAACATTCTCAGGTACTGTTCCAGTTCCTGGTTGGTTCGCTCTGTTTGTCCATCTGTTTGTGGATGGAAAGCTGTTGACAACCTCGTTTCGATTTCTAGTATTTGGTTTAATTCCTTTATCAAGTTTGCCGCAAACTGTGCTCCTCTATCTGAGATGATGCTTTTAGGCAACCCATGCAATTTCCATACATGGTCCCTAAACAGCCTTGTGAGTCCTTCTGCCGATGTTTTGTCTGTTGTTGGTATAAAGTGTGCCATTTTTGTTAGTCGATCGCATACCACCAGTATTACGTTGTATCCTTGGGCCAGTGGCAACTTAGTTATAAAGTCTGCTGTTATGTGCATCCAAGGTTTTTCAGGGGCTTCATTTGGCATTAGTTTCCCTACTGGCACTGTTACTCAGTTCTTGTTTTGTTGGCAAGAATCACATCCCTCCGCATATCTCTTCACTTCCTTTGTCACCCCTGGCCACCAGAAGTTTCTTGTGACCAGTTCCACTGTCTTCCACTGTCCCCCATGTCCTCCCACTAGTGTATTGTGATGTAACCGGATTATTTCTGTTCTCAACTCCTTGTCCTTTGGCACATACACTTTTCCTTCTTTTAACATAAGCCCATCTTCTTCTCTATTCTTCGTCTCTTAGCATTTTTATTCCTACTTGTTTTATTTCTTCTATTGCTTTGATGACCTTGTCATCTCTTGCCTTTGATTCTCTTACTTTCTTCAATAGGTCCACTCCTTCGATCAGTACCTTCTCTATCCTTGCTTTTCTCAGCCATTCTGCTTTTACCAGTGTTCTATCCTTGTTGTCCCTCTCTATTCCCTTCCTCCAGTCTGGCCTCCTACTAAGTCTGTCTGCCTTCCCCATTTTACTACCTGGGACATGTTTTAGCATGAAGTCGAATCTTGATAGGAATAGTGCCTATCTTGCTTGCCATCTGTTTAACTTCTGGTTTGTTATGAAGTACTCCAAGTTCTTATGATCCGTCCAGATTTCAAACTTGGTTCTTGCTCCTTCCAGGAAGTGCCTCCACATCTCCAAACATCTGATTACTGCTAACATCTCCTTATCGTGAATTTCATAATTTCTTTCCATGTCGTTCAACAATTTGGAAATGAAGACCACTGGTCTCCATTTTCCGTCTTGTCCTTTCACCGACAATACTCCTCCTGTCGCGTAGTCCGATGTGTCCGCCTCAACCCTCATTTTCTTGTCCAGGTCTGGTGCTGCCAGTACTGGTTCCATTGTGAAGATTTCTTTTAGTTTGGTGAATGCTTCTTCCTGCTCTTCTCCCCACTTCCACTTCTCATCTTTTCTGACCAACTGGTGAAGTGGTTTGGCGATTTTAGCAAAGTCTTTTATAAATCATCAATAGTAGTTTGCCAGTCCTAAGAACTTCTGTATATCCTTGACGCACTGCAGTATTGGCCAGTTTGTGATCCTCTCTACCTTTTTCTTCTCCATTCTGAATCCTTCTGGTCCCATTATTACTTCCAAAAATCCTATCTCTCTAACCTTCCATGCACACTTTTCTGGTTTTACATAGAGATCATTTTCCTCTAGTCGTCTCAATATCTCCTCTACTATTTCATCATGCCCCTTTTTTGTTTCGGTTGCTACCAGTATGTCATCGATGAAGGTTGCTACGTCTCCTTTATTGATCATGTCTTTGAAGAGGTCGTTCATCATTGCTTGAAAGGTAGTGGGTGAGTTTGTGAGTCCGAAGTACATTACTGTTGGTTCGAACGACCCTAGGTGTGTTGTGAATGTTGCCTTCCATTCGTTCCCCTCCTTGATCTAGACATTGTTATAACCCCATCTCAAGTCCATCTTTGTAAACACTTTCTTGGTCCCCATGCTATCTATTAGTTCTGAAATTAGGGGTAAGGGATAGCTATTCTTGATCATTCCCTTGTTTACATATCGATAGTCTTGTACCATCCTCCTCTTTCTATCCTTTTTTGGTATGAATAGTACTGGTGACATTTGTGGGGACTTTGAAGGTCTGATGTAACCTTTCTTTAGTTGGCTTTCCACAAACGCCTGTACTTCTTCCTTTTCTGTTCTGGATAGGGGGTAGATTCGTCCCTTCCTTGGTATGAAATCTTCTTTGAGATCAATGGCATGGTTCCAGGGTTTCCTGGTCGGCATTCTTTCAGACTCAACTTTCCCAAACACTTTCTTCCACTTGTGGAAGCGTCTGGGCACCAGCTCCTCCACTTTTCTATGATTCTCCTTGATTTCCTCCCTTTTTTCTCTTTCTTCCATAGTTCACCTCAGATCTTTCTTATCCTCTTCTGTTGCTTGCTTTCTTTTTATTATTTTCTTTTCAGGTGTTCGGCCACACAGGGGTGGGCACCTGGTCATCTTCACTTCTCCCGTTTCCCAATTTATCTCTGGATTATGTGCTGTGAGCCACGGCATTCCTAAGATTACATCTGTTTTTTCTAGTTCACATATATCCATCTTTACTTGTTCTATGTGCCCCCTGTAGTACAGGTTGGCTTCCACTTCATGGGTTATTGATCTCCCTTTGTTGTTGCTTCCATCCACATTTCTCACTCTTATTGGTTTTGCCAACCTTTCTAGTTTGAAGCCCTGTTTTTCTGCTAGCTTCTTACTCATGAATAGGCCCGTTGCTCTGCTATCCAGTAGGGCCTTTACTGATACTCCCTTGTGAGTATCTACTCTTTCTAGCCCGATATTAAGCCAGACTTCTCTTAACAGTTTAAGTGTCCGTCTCACTTCCTTCTCAGTGTGGTGGTCAAAGTTCGTTTTATTTTGTCTGTTTAATACACTGTATCTATTATGGGAGGCTGGCCAAGGGCTTACTGGTCTCCCTGATCTTTTGACGCCTCCTGTGTCCCTCCTCTGACCTCCTTCCAATTTCTGCAATGTCGGGCCATGTGCCTGAACATCCCGCAGTTGAAGCATCTCCGATCTCCTCCCCATTCTCTGTCTATGTCCATTGCATTGGGGTCCCAGACCCCTTGTCCTCCTTCTCTCCTCCTCAAGTCTCCACCAAATCCTCTTCTATGTCCTCCACAGAAACCCCCCTGATTTCTGTTGTTCCAGAAGGGTCTAAACCCTCTAGACGGCTGCGCTTCTGGTGGCCTAGCCACCTGTACCACTCTCTTGTTCCCCAGCACCTTCTCCTCTGCTCGGCTCTGTCTCAAATTCCTGTCCAGCCTCACCGACCTCTCCTACCATTCATCGATTATTACTGGAGGCGATTCTGCCTCCGCCAACCTCCTCCTGATATTCCCGTTCAACCCCCTCTTGAATTCTTCTATGAGGGGTTGTCCCTCATGGCCACTTCCTCTTGATGTCTTTTTGAAGATTTGAATGTACTCGTTGCACGTTTGTCCTCCCTGCTCCAATAACCTTAACTCATCTACCTTTCTTGACTCCTCATCAAACTCCCTGAACTCTTCTCTCATTTTGGTGAAGAGTTCCTCCACTATCTCCACCCCCAACACTCCCTGCCTTCTTTCTTCCAACACATTCTCCTTCCATACCTCTGCCACTCCTCCTTGCACATATGTGAGTACCCATGATATTTTCTCTTCTTCACCACTCCCCTTCATCCTCATGCTGATGTATAGGCGGCAGGCATTGATGAACCCTACCACCTTTTCTCTTTCTCCATCGAACAATAGAGGCTTGGCTGCCTCCCCCTGTGTTTGCCCCCTAGATAGGAGCTGCTTGATCGCCATTGTATGTTGGGTGAAATATTGAAGGATCTGGTCCATTGTCAGGACCACCTCTTGTTGTTGTGGTTGTTGTTGCTGTTGTTGCTGTTATTGCTGCTGTTGCTGCTGGGGCTGTTGACCCTGGGATAATTGTTGGTGGGACATGCGTCGTCCCAAACATCTTTTTCTTCAGTTGTTTCCTCGTAAGAGGAGCGGTCACTTTCTTCTTCGGAACTAATGTTTTACACCTACTGGGGAGCACGTCTTCTCCCAGCTAGGCACCTACTTCCCTACCAACTATTGCCCTAATACTAGGGTTATACTATTGTCACAAAGATATGAACCCCTATGCTAGACAGCTTTTTAAGGAAAACTGTCACTCCTCTGTATGTAGGAACTACAATGAGCTCCCAGCACAAGGTTGATAATGAGAAAGGAACAAGTACACTATACAGTCTGCTCAATTTAGAGGTCAGGTCTCGAGCGCAACACCTGAGCTTGGTGCTGTGTCTCTACCGTTGGTCCCTAACTGACTAACAAGTCCCCTTAAGCCTAGGGCCCAGCTATGTCATAGTGGTCGTTGGTCACGATGACCAGCGTACCGAGGATGAGTGTGGAGTAAAGGAAAAAGATTGTGTAGGGCTTGTGATGAGCAGTACAGAAGATGTGGTATCGAGTTCTAATGTAATGACAAGTTAGTCGAGACAACTGACTTATCACACTCAACGTTATGAGAGAACAAAGAGAACTTGATGGAGTCTCTTAGTGGATTGTGCTACCTACTATACACATTTTCTATTTGTCTATGTGTACGCTTAAGTAACTACCAAACCTTCCAAAAGATTTCATCATGTGACCTGTCATGTGATCCTGTCTTATCTTATCTTATCACCCTTTTCTATTTTTAGAACCATTCATCTAGTCCATCTGAGAATAGTTCTCATTCTTTCCATCCCTCTAATCGTACTAATTTTGGTTCAGGTAGGCGATTTATGACAGCTTGAGAGCAATGTCATCGAGATGGATAGCCTGACCGAACCTTTGCCTGTGCAAGCAAAAGTAGAGGTGGCACCAGGTGAGAAAACAGAATTATAGACTATAAAAGATTCGGTGGTGCAGTTTCTAGAAACTCTTTATCTGGCAGAGAGACGACATCAGATATTTGCCTTGGAGGAGTACTCTCAAGAGGAAAGCATGCCTGAGATGGCTCACCTACGGGTAGTACCGGTGTTGGTTAATGGGGTGACCAAAGAGGAAGCCTTACTAGACGGTGAATCACAGATAGTATCTATGACCAGAGAAGTAGCAGCAGCCAATAAGATTACCTAGGATCCAAGCCTTAGTATCCAGTTACAGAGTGCGAACAGAAGTCTATCACGAACCTGTGGGTTGGCAAAGAACATGCCATTCACATTGGGAGATGTGACGGTTCTTCTGCAAGCGCATGTAATAGAAACAGCTCCATATAAGATACTATTGGGAAGACCGTTTGATACAATAACAGAAAGTACTATAATTAATGACCAGGAAGAAAATCAGACTATCAGTACAACTTGTCCTAACATGGGGATGAGGGCTGCAATACTGACCTATCGACCTATAAACCTAGAAGACCAAAGACCCTGGCATATTTTCAATAAACCTCGAGGAATCTGTGGAGATGACCAGACGAGAGGTACCCTGTATAATTGAGATGGATCAAGAGGGGAAGTCTTTTGTCTTGGAGGTCTTACCCTTGGAAATAGAATTATCACAGGATGAGGTACAATTATTGTACTTACAGAAAAGTGGCCAAGAAAAGGGAACAATCGGGAAACTGGTCTTGGAACAGTTATTCACGGAACTAAAGCAATCAGGAACGGGAAAGAGAACGGTGACAGCTATAGAAGAGGACAGCCCAGATGCTGATCTGGAAGAGCAAGCAGATGTAGTCTGTTTTGCTAAGAAATATAAACCGGTGGCCTTAAAAGTTAAGCCAGTTTTAGGAACTTTACTGGAGAGATTTAGAATCATAAGAGAAATAAAAGGAGATCCCTTAAAAGACATACTGAAGTTACCAGAGAAACCACCAGACTTTGTACCAAAAGGAAGATATACGGCCAAGAAAAAGGAAAAGCTAGATATGAGACACATGTTGAGTTTCCTATGGCCAGAGGAGCGAAAACTCATGCATTGGGTTGTCACAGAACAGAACCAGGCATTTGCTTGAGAGGACTCTAAGAGAGGAAAATTCAAGGAGGAATATTTTCCACCTATAGAGATACCAATGGTAGCATATATATCATGGGTAGAGAAACCCTTCAGGATTCCCCTGGCGATATACAAGGAAGTCTGTAGGATGATAAAGAAAAAGATAGATGTAGGAGTGTACGAACTGTTGAACAGTTCATATTGCTCACGATGGTTCTGTATTATAAAGAAAGATGGAAAGAGCTTGCAGATAGTGCATAGTCTTGAACCTCTTAATAGAGTGACAATAGCGCACTCAGGATTGCCTCCAGCAACAAAAGAACTAGCAATGCTTGCGGTGGAATACTAGACCTATATGTTGGATATGACGAGAGAGTGCTCACAGAGTGCTCGAGAGACAACAATATGCGAGGATCATATTACCATAGGATTTGATTGCTCATATAAAGGAAGGAAACACACTCGGGACGCTATAGAAAAGATAATGAGATAGGGAGCATACGAGGACACCACAGACGTCTGAGCCTTCCTAGGAACAGTGGTACAGTGCCGCAATCATATACCAAACTTCATAACGGTGGCAGCGCCATTATATGAAGTAGTAAAGAAGGATGTACCCTTTGAATGGGGACCCACACAGGAAAAGGTCCAATCGAACCTAAAGACTCTAATAGAATTATGTTTTCATACCAGGAACCCAAAGTTTCCAAGCAAGCAGCTGTTAGTGCTAGTCATGGATATGTTGTGGCGAGTGGTAGGATACTATATATATCAAAGAGATGAAGAGGAACCGAGACAGATACATTATGTGAAGTTTAATTCACTATTAATGGACAAAAGACAGCAGAGATACTCCCAGCTGAAGCGAGAGTTGTGCAGACTTAGATGTGCTTTTGAGCAGAAAGTATATCTCCTGAGAGGATGCCAAGACTTTATAGTGGAAACAGATGCCAAGTATTTGGCAGGAATGTTAAATAATCTAGGGAAGATGCCTAATGCGATGATCAATTGCTGGGTAGACTACATACAGACAAACTTTTTCTTTGAATTAGTTCACAAAAGAGGAAAGACCTTTGGACCAGATGGATTATTGAGACGGAAAAGGTACCTGGGAGATTCATTACCAGAACCATTCAAGGATGGATCTGAGGATGGTGGTGGAGATATCACCATCAGACACGGAGGCCCTCTAGAAGAGAAGCCTCTAGAATTGGAAAAATTTTATAATGAGATTGACTCAAGAGAAGGTTTCTACCAGGAATCCATAGACGATGACCCATTGTTAACGCTATGGCAGTCGGCGGCAAAAGATACTAGAGAACGAAAGCGCTCAAAAGTGGTCTTCATGGAAACAATGGACAATAACAATAAGAAACCAGAACAAGATGATGATTCAGAAGAATTGGGAGACTACAATGATAACAGGTGTAGCGACCATGCCAAGAAACAAGAGGAATTAATAAATAACATAAGGGAATTCTTGACTACTTGAGATAGCTCTTGACTAGGGATAATGAATACAGAACAGGCCAAGTTTGTGCAGCAAGTGTCACACTACTGGTTAGACAAGAAAGATGGGAAACTATATAGGAAGAATGCTGGAGGAGGCAATCCCCAGTTATTCATAGGAATAGACGATCGGATGCGACTTCTAAAAGCATATCATGATCAGATGGAACATCGGAGAGCATATGCAATAGGACAGATGTTGTAGCAGCGCTTCTGGTGGCCAGAAATAGAAGAAGATGCAATTTGGTATATTAAATCATGCCACTTGTGTCAGATAAGACAGAGAAGAGCACTCGTGATGCCACCAGTCATAACTCACACTTTGGCCATTTTCCAAGTGCTCCATGCAGATATGGTTTATATGAGCCCTCCATCTAATGGATGCAAATATATAGTGCATGGTAGATGTGGATTATTGTCTTAGATGGAAGCTAAAGCACTTAGACAAGAGAATGTGAGGGCTATTGGACAATGGCTTTTCGAAGATATAATTTGCAAATGGGGCAGCCTAGTTAAGATAGTAACAAATAATGGGGCGCCTTTTAAGAAAGCAGTAACCTGGATAGAGGATAAATATGGAATAAAAGGAGTGACTATATCTCCTTATAATTCACAAGCGAATGGAGCAGTCAAGAGACCATACTGGGATCTAAGACAAATGTTATATAAAGTGACCAAAGAGGATGTGAAGAAGTGGTTTTGGCACTTACCTCATATCACTTGGGTGGACAGAATAACCATTAGAAAGGGAATGGGGTGCTTACCGTACTTTATGGCAACCGGGGCACATCTGACTATTCCGCTGGACATTATAGAAGTAACTTGGCTTGTAAAATATCCAGAAAGAATGGTTTTGACCTCAGAATTAATAGGATTGCGAGCTCTAGCTTTGGCTAAGCACGTGAAACATATAGAAGAGATGCAACAGAAAGTGTCTTGAGAGAAGATTTGGAGAACGCTTCAGCTCGAGAGCGAGTTGTAGCACAAGATAAAGGAATTTAATCTAAAACCAGGAAGCTTGGTTTTGGTAAAGAACTCAGCAATAGAACTTTCAGGAGACCGTAAAATGAAACCTTGATATCTAGGACTGATGGTGGTCATCTGGTGCCTTAGAGGAGGTGCCTTTATATTGGCAGAATTAGACGGATCTGTCTGGCAGAACAAAATTGCTGCATTCAGAGTCATACCATATCTGTCATAAACCACCAAATTCCTCTAAGTCAATATTTATATTTCTTTTCTTTTTCTTTTCTTTTAATTATGTAATAACATTGGATGAGTAAATAAGGACAAATAGTCAAACATGTATAAGTAGTGTACAACAAATTAGCGGGAACTCTAACGAGTTCTCTTTGTCTACTCTGATATAGAGTACAACTTGGGTTAAGGTTACACAACCTAAGCTAAGAGTCATTACACTAGAACTTGTTTCCACATCTAGCTCCTAACTGCCTCAGTTCTGAGCAAACTTAACTCTCATCACTCCCTCGGTGGGTGATCAACTCAGATCACTCCCAACTTCCTGATAGCTGGGCCCTAAGCTTAAGGGGACTTGTTAGTCAGTTAGGGACTAATGGTGGCAGTGCAGTACCAAACTCAGGTATTGTATCTAAGACCTGACCTCATAATTGAGTGGTGCTCGTTAGTATACCTGTACACTTCTTTATTTTAACTACTTCGTGCTACTGGTCCATTGTGATCAGTCTATGCAGAGGAATATTGCCGCATCCTTAAGAAGGTGATTAGTGTAGGGATCTCCTCCTTGGAGTGATAGCCAAAGTACTATTAGGGCAGTAGTCAATAAGGCAGTAGACACCTGGCTGGGAGAAGACTTGTGCACCCCAGCAGACGTACTGTGAGCCCTTTGAAGAAGATGATGAAATACCCTCAACAAATACAATTCCTTTTTTTTATAAAACAATCATCTCATCCGTCCAGAACATAATACAATATTTCTGGATCAATACAACAAACTTATGAGCGACATGCTCAATGAAAGGCATGCCCTCACCAAACTAAGGGCAGAGCTAGAAGGGAGAGAAGGAAGGTTGTGTAGAAAGTGCAGGAAATTTGGGCACCTCACCTGAAAGTGCAGAAGTGGAGAGAAACAAGAAAAGAAAAGAGTAGGAGGAAATAGGTTCGAAGTATTGAAGAATAGAGTGATGCAATGTGGAGTAAGGGAGGTGAGAAGGCAAGAAGTGGTGAGGGAAGTGGTGAAGTGTTTTGGGTGTGAAAAGGAGGGGCACAAGAAGTGGGAGTGCCCACAAAAGAAAGAAAGAGAACAGGAGGAAATAGCACCGCCGCGAGAAGTATGGGAGAAGGTGAAAAGGCATAGTGGAGTGAGGGGGCTGCTACCAAGGAGAGCAGCAATGTGCATGGAGGGGTGGACGACACCAAGAGAAGTGGTGACTTTTGTGGAGTGCAGGGGATGTGATTACAAGGGAATGAAGACTCAGGAGAACCAGGGGCAAGGGTTCCTAAGCAAGGAGCAGTTGTGTAATATGTGGTGTGGAGGATGCAAAGAAGCATGGAATTGGAGAAAAAGAGAGGCAGAAAGTGGAAGAGCAGAGTGGGTGAAGTGCAGCACATGTGGAGGCAAAGACGCAGTGGTAGGGGAGAGAGTGGAAAGAAATGAGAAAGGGGAAATTTTCTGTCCACCTTGTAGGACAGGAAAGAAAATGCTGTGGTGGAATTGGGGTGGAAAATTGGAATGGACAGTGCCTAGGGCCCAGAAGGGGAGGGCTGGAATCACTGATCCAAGGGAGATGGCAGAAACTGTCAATCAGAAGGCAGTACAGAATAAAAGGAAAGCGAGAGAGGTGAGGTGAACATTTAAGCCTCTAAGAGAAGTGTGGATGAATGTGGATATCGAAAAGGTAGATACTCACAAAGGAAGAACAGTGAGAGCATTGCTTGACAGTGGAGCAACGGGGTTGTTTATGAGCAAGAGCTTGGCACAGAAGGGAGGATATAGGTTGATTAAATTGAATTGACCTTTACAAGTAAGAAATGTGGATGGCACTGAAAACAGTGGAGGTGCAATAACACATGAGGTAGAAGTAAATATGTTCTACAAAGGACATCTGGAAAGAGTCAGAATGGACGTTTGTAAATTAGGGAAAACAGACGTAATTTTGGGCATACCATGGTTGGCGGCCCATAACCCAGAGATTGACTGGGAGAAAGGAGAAGTAAGAATGATGAGATGTCCACCATTATGTGGAAAGGCAGTGAAGATAAAAGGGAAGAAAGAAATAAGAGAAGATGAGAAGAAAATTGTGAGATGGGCAGTGGATGAAAAGAAGGACTGGGGAAGAGAAGAGGAAATAGAGGCAGATCATAGAAAGATGGAGGAAATAGTACCTAAGAGGTTCCATAAGTGGTTGAAAGTGTTTGGGAAGGTGGAGTCCAAAAGAATGCTGGTTAGGAAGGTTTGGGATCATGCAATAGATCTCAATGACGACTTTAAAGCGAGTAAAGCAAGAGTGTACCCTCTCTCTAAAAACAAGAAGGAAGAAGTGCAAAAGTTTGTCAATGAGCATTTGAAAAAGGAATACATTAGACCCTCAAAATTGCCTCAAACCTCACCAGTGTTCTTTGTAGGCAAGAAGGATGGAGGAAAGCATATAGTTATGGACTATAGGAAACTCAACAAGCAGACAGTTAAGAACAACTACCCTCTGCCATTAATTACAGATTTAGTAGACTCTATGGGCAACAAAAGAGTATTCACTAAAATGAATCTCCAATGGGGCTATAATAATGTATGGATAAAGAAAGGAGATGAGTAGAAGGCGGCCTTTACTACTCATATGGGGTCATATGAGCCAGTGGTAATGTTTTTTGGAATGACAAATTCATCTGCCACTTTCCAAGGCATGATGAATGAAATTTTGAGAAACATGATCAATGAAGGGAAGGTGATAGCATTTGTGGATGATGTGTTGATAGGAACAGAGACGGAGGAGGGTATCATGAATCGTGACATAAGAACTTTTCTTTTCTCTTTCTTTTCTATTTTTACTTTCTATTTTTAGAATGGACTTACATAATCAGGGAAGTCACATGACATGTCACATGATCACTGTGGGAAAGTAGTGCACAGACCAAGTAGAATAGATATAAGTAGTGTACTCAAATCCAGCGGG
>Ga0154005_100604_pt1 | contig 12958 bp, 12 predicted proteins | sample TSFL089MetaG_FD_104698 | JGI IMG/M metagenome (GOLD analysis project Ga0154005, IMG submission 104698) | Attine ant fungus gardens microbial communities from Florida, USA - TSFL089 MetaG | ecosystem: Host-associated > Fungi > Mycelium > Unclassified | place: USA: Florida, Lake Talquin State...
CTCAATCGCTTTCTCCTTTTGAGAGTCAACAAAGATGTACTTGACTGGAGCCAACTAATTAGTCACAAATTCACCCAGATAAAGATCAATGGACACGTACATTTCCAGCTTTTCAGCCATCTCCGAATGAAGTTGACCACTTCTTCCATGATCCCGGGGAACTCTCTAATAGTACGGCACAGTCGATCTGAGATTCGAACTTGCTTGAGTCTGTCGAGCTGGTCAGCAAGCACTTGGATGCTGTTTGCAAGGCTTTTCATGGCTTCGTAGGATTCCTTTTGGGTCTTCAAATGCTGCCGAAATCATCAGTCATGCTATTAAGTTGAAAACAGAAAAGGAGCCAACTTGGTAAACGACCTGGATACAAGAGAATACAGCGTGTGCAACAGGATTCAGCTGCTTCAAGTTAGACAACATACGGGCATACTAGTCAATAGTCAATTACCTTGCTGGCTGCCGTCCCTAAATCAATCATCATTCTAGCAATATCGCTTGCAGAAGCAGAACGATGTAGAATAGACTGTAGCTCGTTCAATTCTACCATCATCCTTGCGATCTGTGGATCCAAGGTGTTTAGATCAATGTTGCAAATCTACGAGTGTGTTCGAAGAGTAAACCAACATAGCAGTCATAATGATAGCGCACTTCGATGACCAGCCACAGCTGTAATCCTTGGATCGGATTATCGAACTCCACCTTGAAGTTTGCTGAGGTTCTCTCAGTCAATTAGGAATGATCGAGATAGAAATTCGCTCACAATTCGTTTCTGTTCCGGAAACATGTTTCCATAAATCGTCAAACCTGATCCTAGCTTTACACATGGCTTCCTCCTTTGAAGTGCGCCCGAGCATCCGTATCTTCTGTCCTCGGGAATGCTTTTTGCGTATTTCAATATTCAGTTCACTTCCTTCCACAAGCATGCTGCACCACATGAGCCTGTCAGACGGCTCAAGCGCAATAAGCTCAACTTACCATTCGTTTTGGGTGAACGTTGAAGACTGTTCACCCGTGGTGCGATTGTCCAATATCCTTTCAATACAGTTATTGACATTGTCAGAACATTTGACGGCGAGTGACTGTGGAAGTTTGTCGAGCTTTCCAATGAGTTCTGTATGTCAATTAAGTTCCTGATCTACTGAGCCGATCGAACATAGTAGCACTCACTGACAACTTGAATGGCCGAGAACGATTCGACTGTATTTGCCATTACTTCAATTATTGGAGAGTGAGAGTGAGAAGGAAGTGTGGGATGTTATCACACGACGAACAATGCTGTGACACAGATGACTGAACCAGCTATCATTGTCCCGGGAATTGAACCGGGTGGGAACAGACACACCTAGGGTAGAACGTACAGAAAACCCAGTCTCAGCATCACTTGAATCGAGTAGTTGTATTGGTGACTACAGTCCAGATTATATCATTCAATTATCATGGCGGCTAAACCGAAGACAAATAAAATACAAATAAGATGAGATTTACCTTACCGAATCACATGACAATAAGCTATGTTCATCGACCTGCAAACCAATGGCAGTCTGTCACTGTGGATGCTCAAGATGATATTCTGATTGTGGTCTCACACTCTCGAAGCAGGGTGGCTCCCAATCATGAGAATGTCAAATTCTCGGATGCAACTGAGGTGCGTACGGATATTATCAAATACAAAGGTTTACATTTTCCTCAGATGATGACCAGATATCGAGGCTTCTTGTCCGATCATTCTATCCCATTATGCATCCAGAGAATTGTGTCTCACTGAATAGGAGAAGGTATGCCCATATTTCCTCCCAACATGTAATGACAAAAAAGTTGATATCATACGAAATCATATCTCACGTGTGATCCCTCAGCGTGGATACCACGAGATAGTGAAACTCATGAGAATATTGGCCAATCATCCATAGGTCCTGTGACTCTCACTTGCAGCGATCTGCAAACATTTTAGGGAGCTTTGATGCTTCTGCCTCGTTACTCTTCCTATTCCAAACTCCCGAAAAATCAAAATAGCATGGAACTGGCAACCTGCATCAATGCAGACTATGACATAAGACGGAAGATTAAAAGTGGTAATCGGATTCACGAGCAGAGACCAAGGTCGGGAAGAGAATTTTGGGTTGGAGAGTATGCTTTTAGCCATCTGATGATATTGACGTCTTGTTATGATAGAGCTCCTTATGCTGGCTCATGGACATGGTTTGACGCAGGGGTGACTCCTCTCATTGCAACCATCAACAAAAAAATTGTTCACTCATCACGATCCAACAACGAACCCCTAATTTTGCCCTCCAGAAATCTTGAAAAAACATTGACACCGTCCATTTCATAGGATCCATATATGCTCTGATACCACCAGGCTTGTGAAACTTCCTTGATAAATAACATATTTTCCTCTCTGTGTTCAGAAACAACCACGTCGGTTCATGAAAAAAAAACCAGCATTGTGTTCACGTTGGATAAGAAAGTGGGAGCCACAAGTGAGGGAGAAATGAGAAAGGGGAAGACGCAGTTTTTAAAGAAAACCTATGTTGCAGTCCAATAGATCACCGTAGGATGGTTTACCCAATACTTCTGTGTTCTTCAACTTGGTCATCTTTCCAACAAGGTGGTTGTGTTTATGAATTTATGATCGTTCCATAGGAGACTTTCTATAATAATTGTATTATGGGTTGAAACAGCTGATCCCGGTCCCTGAGTTCAAGGAAGGTCTCATCATAGCATATCACAAAAAAGAGCAAACATACGCCAAAAAACCACAAGCCCAAAGATTCCTACTCAGAAAACATCCTTTTTACAAAAACATCATTCACAATCCATACAAGACCAACACCAGCTCAATACCAGCTCTCCTCTCATTTTAATCACCTCACCCAAACTCCCGGTCAATTTCAACCTTCCGCTGCCACGAGGCAAAGTAATGTTTCGGCAGGTGAAAGGGAGCAGATGGAGACGATTTGTTAAAGGGATGGATACGTCGCCGGAAGGTGAAGCTTGTAGAGCAGGTATACCTGCATCGATAAGGTTTAAGTTGACAAGCTTCTCAGCCGCAGCAGTGATAGCTACTGCTTCCAGTGTTTTGTTGTCTACATTGACGAACTACTGCGAGGTATTCGATCAGCCGTTTCCTGATTTTTTGATCGGCGTCAAGTTGAGTGCGGGATTTTGTGAGGACCGTTTTGTCACGAGGGAATAGAGACTGTTGATGTCGATGAGTCGGGTCGAGCTGCATAGGATGAGAGGGCATACATCCTGGTGACACCATTTTCAACACTCCTTGACGCCCATCTTCCTCTCCTCGGGGCCAGATTCTATGGTATTAATCTTTCGGCGAACTACTTCATGTTGGTCATCGTCGTCCAATTCACTTGGAGCACTGTTATTGGCGGGATTAGATGCAGTTGGATTACTGACACCTACTTTGCATTGGATAGCTATGAATTGTTCATACAAGAACACTTTTTCTTGCTTGGACTGGGACTCGTCTATGCGGAAGTTCTTTTCTTTGATACCTCAGACATGTCAGCGGCAAAGGACAAACGAACGTTGACACCTGGGTTGTTGAGCACGGCTGGTGTGAGAAAAATGGCCCAAGAGATCAGATCTGTTGTTGAAGTCAGTATCCACATTGGTCAGCAATAGGATGCCGCACCCGTAGGACACTACGTCCGATCAAGCTGTCACCGTTCGCGCAATGAAATACACTACATGCGAGTCGCCCATGGACCTGCCTACAGCATACGTGGCGAGGGTGGTCCAAGTATACCAAGCAGTTCAAGTCGAGCTATATCCAGATGTGCGCGGGGGAGGAGCGATATCGTGGATGGCAAAAAGGTGTGAAATTGAATTATGTCAAATAACCTGGGGCTGATCGATAAAAAGACAACAGCTGTAAATAACAAAATCAGGAAATCGACAAAGTACCTAACGAAAGATCGGAATTCAATTAAGTACCCAATCAGTTGTGGTATTGATTTTCAGTGATGTGGGTCAGGTGCCACGTGTCGGCATCACCCTGTGACCGTCACGTTTATAAGGACTGTTCTGCAGTTGCCTATCGACCATGGTGAAGTCAACTCCAAAGACACCACTCAACGGGCAATAAATTTGCTGAGGACTATTTTCCAACCTCGTTGCAATCGGTCTTTCTTTCATATCGCCGTTCAATCTCATCACTTGATAGTCCCCAATGGCATTCCTGGCAACGTCGATGGCGTGAAGATGGATGAGAAACGTCTGCCGTGACATTGATTTGGAAGATGATTATTCCAATGTATCTGCCACTCCTCAGTGATCTCGCTTCCCCCATGTTCAACATCGCAAGCAAAGGATGGGAAGCATTAACCACCAGTGGAAGAGAGTGCACCCAGACACAAATAGCTCAAGACATGAGTGCATTTCTGTCGTGCACCGTTTTAGGCACGCTGATGTTTTGCCACTCGCTGTTCTCAAGTCTGCAGCACCACCTCCAGTCTCTGTTTCCTCAAGTTCTGCGCCTCCCCTCAGTGCCGCCACTCTATATCTCTCCAGTCCTTCTACATTGTCTGGCGCTCAGCTGGGCTATGTGTAATCAACTATCCAGAGTTACAAAAGATTCAAGAATGTAGTCCCTTTCCTGCGGCTCGTCGATCCATGTTACACTTATTATTTCCTCTCCAATGTATTTTTCTGCCATTGAATACCAGCTCGCAAGCTCCTATCCTCAGATTCCTGATTCCAGAGAACGCTCGTTGAAATAATGCGAATTTATCATCTATCTCTGTCTGAGAATAGCGAAAAGGTTGCCTTCCAAACATGCAATGACCTGGTTACATGCGCCTTACATGATGACTCGGGATTACTGCAAGTTTGGCATTGGAAGGATCCCGCAGGTTTTGAATGCACGTATTCTTTGGACTTTGGACGTAGCCCAAATATATTCCTGGCACCCGATGGCTTGACCGTCATCGTGCCTCACTCTCCCTGTTATTCATGGAATCACGAGACTGCCCAGTTTGATCCTGTCCACTTTGACGACCAAGAGCATATTCATCGCTATTCCTCACCTGCGTACTCACCCGACGGGAAATTCCTCGCATGTTGGTCTGACAAAGACTCCCACATCCGAGTGTGAGACACACAAACTCGCCAACTCGTTTCCAAGTTTCCAACATCCTGGATGAATGGAATTGCCCTCTCACCTGCTCTGATTGACCATTCATTCCCTTGGAGAGACTCATTGCTTTATGGTTCAAACACCAAAACGTGACACATCTCTTTGATGCTTATACCGGCTATCTGCATGCTCAGATTTCAGGACAAGTAGAAGGATAATGGCGTTTATGCGAGGTGGAACAGTGTTGGCATACTATTCCAATGAGTTTCGTTTGGATCTGGGAAATAGCACACCTCATAACATAGCACCGGCATTCCACTGATGGATATGACCTTATGATGTGGGGCATGATGGATGGATGGGTCAGGACGATGAGCTGCTGTTTGGGGTCACAGTCAAGCACAGGGGACATCTGTGCATGCTACCGCTCAGAGGCGCCCCAAATGTACTTAACAATTGTGGACTTGTCTCACTCAAGGCTCTACAAAAATTGGACAGGATGCATCAACCAAGGGTGGTTCAGAGAGTCGGTAGAACACCTGCTAGAGTAAGAAGACAAGGTGTGTCCTATCCTCAGGTAAAGATGTTCAAATACGTAAACAGGAGAGCAGGACGAGCTCGCTACTCTACTCATGTTTTTGTTCTCAAGACATGGGCACCTGATATTTCCCGTACTTGCGGCTGCCAAGCCTCTATCAATGTAATGAATGGTCTTCGTAGATATAGTCATGTAGTGAAAATGAGATGCAACAACCAAAGCCTCACATCAAGCAAAGGAGATCTTATGATGTCAGTTGCATGTAGAGGGTAGAAGGCACAGTAACATCAAATCTTGCTTGCCTCAGCTCTGAATACTTGACAAACTGCTACCAAGTACTTCCCGATGCAGGACGCACTGATCTCTTGGCCATTGGGGTGAAAAATATACCTCAGTAGATGATCTCGCACAAAGATTGTGATTTTCCATTGAAATTGATGAAAATCGGTACAAATACAACCCTATATCGTAATTGAGAGATTAGAAAGGGAGATGTGGGTTCGAGCTGTTCGGTTACTGTTCTAACTCTTCTTGTACATTGCCCTACTCGTTGGAAGTGTATTTCCTGTCCTCACCGAGCATGATCTGGAACAATTACTTAGAACTGCTTGGCATTGGTTATTGGCCCTGTTGATCCAAATTCAATACTCCACTGATTCATCTTTGTTGCAAAGCTTAGCTCAAATGTAATGATGAATCAAGTCATTGATCGATGGTGAGGTAGCATTCCTCTAGTTGCCGAGCTGACTTGACACAATTGTTGACGTCGCTAATGGGATCCGGCCACTCAGTTCTTTGTCTAGCTCTTGATCAAGTAACCAAATACATTGGTCTATGTAATGTGAAACAAAATGATTTCAGCTACTGATTTTCCACAGTTCAAATTGGCTTGGACTTACCTAAGGATTAATGATCGTTGATGCAGACTTGTCTTTTCTGGAATCACATTGATGATATCACACGTTGACGTGCACAAGGGAATCGTGGAGGTGAATGTTTATTCCTGAGACGAATGATTAAGACTTTCTAACTGAGCCGATGGTATAATTTGGAAGCATGGATGAGCCACAAGCTTGCACGGTTGATCTCTCAGTGTGACTTAAATAGAAATGCAATGACAATTATAGTTTCGGAGACAGTAATGATGACAACATCAAAAATAGGATGAAGAGAGAAATGAGACATTATTTGACCTAGTGAGCTATCAGCGTTGTTGTCTGAAATAAAAGAAGCATTACACACCAGAACCTTTAGACCTTCCACTTGCTCCATAAACGAGAAACCTGAGGTGTGTGTTCGGACAACACATCGAACTTGTTATCACTAGACACCTTATCTATGTCCGAAGAGAACTTGGGGAATTTTGTGCCTGGGGGATCGATCTGTTTTCCTTCCTCATTCTCTGACAAAGATGAAGATGACGAGGGTGGTGAGTTGGGGAAGTGGGATTGTTTTATTCCGTGGTATGTAAAAGAAGAAGTGGTCCTTGCAGAAGACCAAGAGCCGATCAGGAATCACAGGCGACCCACCTCGGGTATTTGTAACATCGGCTCGTACAATCTTCACATCATTCATCACGGTGGCTGGTACCACGAGTCAGATGATTGACACAATCAATATAGTCATAGAAACCAGACCTTGTCCTACTCGCATCTCTACCACTAACTCTACCGTAAATCTTTCCCTGAATCCATCTACCTTCTTCCGTAATTCAACAGCTTTGTCCTTGTGAGGGACAACAAGGATGTGTTGGGCTGCAACCAACGACTCAATCGTCAATCCATTCCACATGACAGAATACACACCTGACCAACTTTCCAGCCACTTCTCAATAAACTCCACCACTTCTTTCATTATTCCAGGAAATTCGTTGATAGTACTACACAATTCCTTTGATTTTGGAACTTGCTTGAGCCTGTCAAGTTGGGAAGGTAGGTTTCTGATGCTTTCTGCCAAATTTTTCATTTCTCTGTAAGATTCGTCCTGAGCCTTGAAATGCTGCAAAATCTATCAGAATCATCGACGTCGGAAATAGAACAAGAGAACCAACTTTGTACACGACATCAATGCAATTAACCACTGCTTGAGCCACGGAATTCAGCTATTTCAAGTCAGATAACATGCACACATGTTAGGCAATGATTCTTCACCTTAGTGATGGCCAACCCGAACTCGATAAGCATCCCAGTACCAGCGTTCGCAGGATCAAGGGGGCTCAAAAGTGGTTTGAAGGATTTCAACTTTTCTGCTGTTTCCTTGATTTGGGTGTTCAGAGCGCGTAAATCGTCGCAGGCCTATGATGAAGTTTCAGTAGGGAATCCACATCCACGGTGATAAAATGCATGCCTCAGCGACGATCCAAAACTGTAATCCTGAAATCGAATTCGTGAATTCCACTTGCAAGTTCGCTAGGTTGCCCTGAGTAAGTGAGAAATGATCGACGCAAAGATCAACCCACAATTGGTTCCTCGCTGTGCTTTGGAGGCCAGGTGATTCCATAGATCGTCGAATTTGATATTAGCTTGACACAGTAAATCATCCTGCAAGGCGCGCTTAGACCTGAAGACTCTTGGCCTTTTGAATTCCTTGTGTATTTCAATATCTAGGCTGCTCCCTTCCAGAAATATCCTACATCACATGAATACATAGGGCTCCATGGACTCAAGCTCCACTTACAGTCTGCTCTGGGTTAGCTTCAAATGCTGTTTGGTCCTGATTTTGTTGTCGAGTTTTTTCTCAATAGTTTGAAGAGGACTATCCGCCTTGTCAGAGTACTTAACAACAAGCGGTCGTTGAAATCCATCCTTGAGTTTAACGATGAATTCTGGGAGGAAATGTAATGAGATTACTGATCAACGGAGCCGATGGGACAATGTGGCACTCACCGAAGATTCGGATGTTTCGTACCATAGTAGCCTTTTCCATTGTCTCAACTTGTGAATAGTGTGGATAGGAAGAGATAGCGTGAACGTAGGACGTATATCAGATGGATAAGAACAAGACACAGGCGCTCATGGATGTGAACTTGATCGTCCGCATCTAGACATATCAACACACGACGAAGCTGCAAGTGTAGGAAAGTCACAAGTGTCCGGCTTGCCTCAGCCGCTTTCTTTCAGCTGATATGATCTCCAGTTACAATTGGTTAACTCGCTGCATGCGCTATAAAAGGCACTGTTGGATCATTTCATTTGAAGGGAGACTCTCACACCTTTCGGTGAACATTTTGTCGTCACTGTCCAATTGCTCTGATATACTTAATTCACATTTCTATCCATGAGCACTATGAAATATAAGCATCGGTGGCAGTCTCCGTATCAACCGCAAGACGGAGATTTGTAGCTGCTAAATTAGCGTAGAAAAGAAGGGTAGTAGGTATGATGAATGACAATTCAAACCATCACTTTGATGTCGTGGACTTGAGCAATGATGAAAGAGACCACATTCTAACTAGTGTTATGACTCTTGAACACACTCCTATCCCAACCATCTACTGTCAAACTACTTTCCCACGCCCTGGCCTTACGCCTCCTGTCCTCAATGTTGGGCCTGATTTAGCCCTTCTAAAAGAAGACATGACCACCTGACGACTGAGACTCAAAAAATCTGTCGGACTATCAAACAGGCCTTCCAATATTCCACACTCAGAACGCAATGGCACAAGAAGTGCTATCCCATCGCAAGGTTATAGTTGAAGACCCCATCGAAATGACTAACCTGTCAGAATCCCATGTTGGACCTGCCAAGTCTCTCGAGGCCACTGCGAAGACATGTTTGCAAGATGTTACGGAAGAAAACAAAGACACGGACGAAGAAGCAGAAGGCTACGAAGAGTGTCCAATTTTCTGCAGTCTGTTGGTGCCTCTTCCTTGCGGGATGGAACGATGGAACAGTGGCCCATTGTTACCCCGTATACAGGAAGTGTATGATGTGTGTTATCCGGCTTTCTCGTTATGCCCTCTTTGTTACTTATTTTGTACCCAGGTTAACTTTACAATTGTATCTTTGATTTTTATCTTTGCTTGTCTCGCAGGTCCCCTTCTCTCCCTCGGCACTTCTACTGTTGACCACCAAGTTACAGGGTTTCATCCTGGGAGCTCTTGCCAATGTACACCTGACGCATCAGTTTGGACTTGGAAACGTGGGCATGGGCGCTGATCTGAAGAGATTTGAGATTTGGGTGTTGACGTGATTATGCGATAGACCATTATTTTGGGTACGCTGACTATGGCAACATGTGATATTCTTCTGTTCAACATGGAAATGCCTAGGATCTATCCTTCAAATTATTGCATATGCATACCAATCTCCATTCCAGTCTTTGTGATGGCATTCGCTATCAACGGATTTGGTATTGCGCTCCAAGTTGACTTCTCTTTTTCTCTCATTCTGATTCACTACTTTATTTTCATATCATCCAGGACGCTCAAGCTAACGGTCTAGTTGCAAGTCTCAAACACCAAGCCGAGGCGAAGATGGGCATCCTGCATGCTGTCTATGGTGAATTCCCTTCTCAGTTCATCTGGCTCAATCAGATCATTCATTACGCTAGGTCTTGGTGGTGTTACCTCACCTCTCGTTGCTACTCAGTTCACCCAGCTCCGAAATTGGTCATTCCATTATATTGTTTCGCTCGGAAATGCCACTTGTAATACTCTCGTCCTTTGCCTTCTTTTTGGAACCAAAACTCTTAACAGTGGGATGATCTATCTCTTTCCCTCGACCCATGTGAGTTTACTCTCTTGTTCAAGAATGTTTATATCTTATCGGTCAAGAAACAGCAGAGAAGGGGGAAGACGAACATGGCTCGTTTAACTAGACCCTTCGTATCAAAGCTGTCCGTTTTCTCGCATTTTTTATCTTTGTTTATGTTGGTGTAGAGGTGACCATTGGTGGTATAGTCATTCACCGTTCTTCATCTCAGAGGCTGATTTGTAGAACTAAGGTTGGATTGTCACATTTATGCTCGACGTGCGTGGCGGGGGTCCCTCTGCAGGTTTCTTCGGGAGTGTGTCATCTTTATTGGGCGGCGAACAGTACTCACATGTGGACATGTCCAGGTCTTATGGTTGGACGCATTTTGCTGCTCTGGATAAATAGAAAAGTGAGTTGTTGTGATTACCAGGTCTTTCTAATTTCCTTGAGCTTGATTTCATAGGTCGGCGAACGTCGGGTCCTGCTCATTTACAGCCTTCTCGTCATTGGGTAAGGTCATAAATTTAGTTTTGGCTAGCGTTGTCTTGACTGATGTCCTTGCAGACTTGAACTCATAGTCTGGCTCGTGCCATCTCTCATAGGAGGAGCCGTTGCAGTCTCCATTGTCGGAGTGGTCTTGGGCCTATGTATCCCATCGCGATGAATCAAGCCGGACGTGTTCTCCCTCAATGGCTTCTAACAGGCTCTATTGGGTGGATCGTTGACTCTGGTCAGGCAGGAAGTGCTACTTACAGCGCCATTTCATCTAAACACGGAATCGCGAGTTTAGAACCTCTGTAGGTGGACTATGGACTCACCTGGTACATACTCACCATCTATCTATAGCTTGATCGCAATGACAGCATGCATGGCGGTTCTACGGTTCTTGGTACCAACCAAACGAGGTGACTTAGAAGGCAACGATCTGGTTATATGCACCATCTCACGTGATTACTGCGGGTCTGCAGTTTCGAATGCACGTATTCTTTGGAATTATGGAATCATGAGACTGCCCAGTTCGAACTTTGAAGATCAGTACTCATTGGATAGTCAACTCCTTGCATGTTGGTCCCACAAACCGGCCATCTCGTTTCCGATCCCAACGTCTCAAGCGGATGAAATTGCCTCTCGCCTGCTCTGACGCCTATACCGGCCATCTGCATGCTCATATTTTGGGTCAAGCATACGTTTATACGAGATGGAACAGCGTTGGCATACTATTCCCTCGACTCTAGTTTGAGAATCTGGGACGTAGCAGATCTCACAGCTGAGAGCCGGCATTCCACTGATGGATATGAGCATATTGTAACAATATTAACTCAGACGTCACAGTGTATTGTGGACGGCTGAGGTGTCCGTGAGCAAACATATCTGTACGTCTGTCTTGGTCCGCTCCCGCTTATTGTCATGACAAACAATGGCTCTCCATACCTAGGTATCATCACATGCCGACGGAATGGAGACGTCCATTCCATGATGTTGCGAGCCAGTCCATTCTAACACATATGCTACAAGGCATGACGGACGGATGGGTAATGGGTCGGGAGGGGCCATTGTTTTGAGTTCAGTCGAGTACAGGAAATATGTGTGTATGCCACGCTCCCCAAATCCTAACAATCCCGGACTTGTCTAATTCAAGGTTGGGCAAAAAGCATTGACAAAGAGCGGTCGAGAGAACTGGAGCAAAGGGAGAAGGAGATAGGAAATCTGCTGGAGTAAGAAAACAAGGTGTGTTTTGTCCTCAGCCAAAATACTTGAAGGTGTTCAAATACGTGAACCTGACGGACTTGTTGCTCTACTCAGGTTTTTGCTCTCTCGGTGTGTCAAGACATGAGCATCCAATATTCCCCATACTTATGGCTGCCAAGCCTCTGTCGAAGCCATTATAATGAATGGTCTCAACGCTATTTAGTGAAATGAGATCCAACTGTCCAAGCTTCATATCAAGCGCAGGTGAAAAAACAAATAAAATATTTGGTGTTCTCCTCCCGAATGATCTTCCATTAAGAATTGGTACAAAAATAACCCTATATTTCAACTGCGTCATCCAACAAGACCTCCTTCAGGTCATTTAACATCGTCCGAGTACTCGCCTTACCATAAGACGACCATATATATTGATTGAAGAAGCCTGAAGAGTATTGACCATGCTTCCGAGTCCACAAGAGATCGCCTTGACTCGCGGAAAATGGGCGCGGCGTCCAACACTTAGCTCAGGTGCGAGAACCCGGGACTTTTCAACGCTTCTGCCAAGTCACTTCTGCATGCCCCTGAAGGAATCGAGGAGACCAGGCGAAGATGAAGCAGTCAATGAGTGTAGAGGGCCATCGCGAAGGCAGAGGCTGAGTCAAGGAAGGGATCACAGCCATCTCTGTTGGCTAAGCAGCTCAAGTATCATGCTATGTGGACTCGGAAGTTGATTTTGTCTGCTGTGAGGCACTGGAATGTTGCTGATGTAGATCAGGACGAAAGCGAGGATAAGAGATGCTTATCACCTATCATCCCCCGTAGTTTTCGATGAACACTTGAGACCAACAAATGAGCCCTTTTTGATTTGACGTTTCACGTCTACACACCCACCTTGATGAACACCTCTTGCAAACACATCTAATAAACCATATTTGCATTATGAG
>Ga0154005_100608_pt1 | contig 12945 bp, 14 predicted proteins | sample TSFL089MetaG_FD_104698 | JGI IMG/M metagenome (GOLD analysis project Ga0154005, IMG submission 104698) | Attine ant fungus gardens microbial communities from Florida, USA - TSFL089 MetaG | ecosystem: Host-associated > Fungi > Mycelium > Unclassified | place: USA: Florida, Lake Talquin State...
ATGTGACTTGTCATGTGACCAAGTCTCATGACTAGTTTTATCTTATCTTATCTCTCCTTTATTTTTAGAAACCCTCGTCTAGTCCGTCCGAGAATAGCTCTCGTTCTTCCCATCCCTCTAACCGTACTATTTTGGGTCCCAGGGGGTGGTTCATGACAGTTATAATTCTTATCCTATATCACAGTTCTATAGCAAATTCACTGGTGGCATAATACCATAGCACTACTGTCCAAGATACTAGTCTAGTAGGCTGGCTTGCTGTATCAACAGCAGTTTTACCTAGATCTCATGTTGCTCTCGTGCAAGCTCGCTCTTAACTGACTATACAGTTGGCAACTTACTCTGAAAACACATAGCAAGTGGTTCAGCTCCTAGTCCAAGCAAATGCCCAAGTCCTCCTTTAGAGTGGGTATCCCTTGAAGGAAGTTTTATAAAGTTTTTATAAAAGAGAAAAACAGAAAAAGAGCTCTTAGTCACTCAAGTTGAGTTTTAGCTCTAGAGCAACGAAGGGCAAAGATGGGGGTTCTTCTTCTTATATCTCTCCATACTACTAGAGTATTATATTAGTATTACAAAGCCCAGAATACAACAAACAAGATAAGAAAGAAATCCTCTAGATTACTCAAAAAGGTAGGTAGAATGAGTTGAGTTCGCATCCAATCATACAACAGCTGCTCTCTGTACTCCTTGTCTATTTCCTACCAACTTTTTTTATCTTGTCAGCTGACCTTGAGCCTGTTCTAAGTATTCTAGGGTACTTGAGAGGTACTTTGGACATTAGTCTGACCGCTCTTGAGCACATCTTCATCATTGATATCATTCCTCTTTGCTTCCAATTCTCCTAATTCCTCTTCTAAACCTTCCTCTACTCTCCCTACTATTTCCTGTTCACATCCCTCAGGTCCTTCTTCTTTCTATCCCTTCCTGATGACGTTTGGCATATCCTCATCTTATTCTTCTATATTTGGACTGCCGATCAGGACTGATACATGACCTCTGATGGTGTTCCTATTATAAACTAGGGGTCAGCTATCAGGTGACATCATTATCAAGGGAAATGCTTCTAAGGTCGAGTTTACTCTCGAGAGCACTTCAAGAGGGGAGTCTGTCTTATGAATATGATATGAGACCATCCGGAAAGCGTTATGAGATACCAATAGTGGTGATCACGGCCACTACTCTGCTACTCGGATAGTGTTCTCAAGTACACGACTGGACTTCTAGTAGTTATGTCTGGGGAGCTGATTCTCTCTTGAGAGCCGTTTATTATGATTATTATATTCCAAATGTCACTTATATTGCCAAAATTAATTGTCCAGTGTGACAGCGGTTTGGCAATTTGGCGAAGTCCTTAACGAATTGTTAGTGATAGTTTACTAGTCCCAAGAACTTTTGCACATCCTTAACACACTACGGCATTAGCTAGTTTGTGACTCCTTTCACTTTTTTCTTTTCCATTTGGAATCTTTCTGGTCCTATTATTACTCCCAAAAATCCTATCTTTCTAACCTTCCACATATACTTCTCTGATTTTACATAGAGGTCGTTTTCCTCTAGTTGTCTCAATACCTTCTCTACTATCTCGTCATGTTCTTTCTCTGTTTCTGTTGCCACTAACACATTGTCAATGAAGGTTGCTACATTCCCTTTGTTGATCATGTTCCTAAAGAGGTCATTTATCATAGCCTGAAAGGTGGCTGGTGAGTTCATGAGCCCAAAGTACATTACTGTTGGCTCAAATAATCCTAAGTACATTGTAAATGCCACCTTCCATTCATCTTCTTCCTTGATTCAGACGTTGTTATAACCTCATTGTAAGTCCATCTTTGTGAACACCTTCTTTGTCCCCATACTATCTATTAGTTCTGATATCAGGGGTAAGGAGTAACTGTTCTTGATTGTCTCTTTATTCACATAGCAATAGTCTTGTACTATCTTTCTTTTTCTGTCCTTTTTAGGTATGAATAGTACTGGCGATGTCTATGGGGACTTTGAAGACCTAATATAGCCCTTTTTTAGTTGGCTTTCCACAAACACCTGTACTTCTTCCTTCTCTGTTCTAGATAGAGGATAGATCTGTCCTTTTCTTGGCACGAAGTCTTTTCTGAGGTCAATGGCATGGTTCCATAGTTTTTGGGTTGGCATTCGCTTGGACTCAACTTTTCCAAACATTTTCTTCTACTTGTGGAAGTGTCTGGGCACCAGCTCCTCCACTTTTTTATGATCCTTCTCGATTTCTTTCTTTTTCTTTCTTTCTTCCATAGTCTATCTCAGATCTTTCTTGTCCTTCTTTGTTACCTGCTTCCTTTTTACTACTTTCTTCTCATGTGTTCGACCATACAGAGATAGGTACCTGGTCATCCTCACTTCTCCTGTTTCCTAGTTTATCTCTGGGTTATGTGCTGTGAGCCACGGCATTCCCAGGATTACTTCTGTCTTCTCCAGTTCATATACATCTATCCTCACTCGTTCCACATGTCCCTTGTACTATAGGTTAACTTCTACTTCATGGGTTATTGATCCTCTCTTATTATCACTTCCATTTACGTTTTTCACTTTTATTGGCTTATCCAGCTTTTCTAATTTGAAGCCTTGTTTCTCTGCTAGTCTCTTGCTTATAAATAGACCTGCTGCTCTACTGTCTAACAGTGTCTTCACTGATACCCCTTTGTGGGTATTCACTCTTTCTAGTCTGATGTTGAGCCAGACTTCTTTTAATGGTTTAAGTGTCCATCTCACTTCCCTCTCAGTGTGATGGTCAATGTTTATTTTATTTTGTCCATATAGTACACTATATCTATTATGGGAGGCCGGCTGAGGGCTTACTGGTCTCCCTGATCTTTTAACGCCTCCTGCATCCCTTCCCCTAACCTCCTTTTGATTTCTGCAGTATCAGGCCATATGCCCAAACATCCCATAGTTAAAACACCTCTGATCTTCTCCCCATCCTCTGTTCACATCTATTGTGTTGGGGTCTTGGACTCCTTGTCCTCCTTCTCTCTTCCTCAAATCTTCACTAAATTCTTCTCTTTGTCCTCTATGGAAACCCCCCTGGTTCCCATTGTTCTAGAAGAATCTAAACTCTCTGGACAGCTGCATCTTTGGTTATTATGATTTGCTTTAGCACTTATTCTTTTCTTTAATTAAATAATTAATTAACAACTATACGATAATACAAATTATGAACATAACGTGGAAATATCATGATCTATTATAAAATGGACAAGCATGGGAAAGGCAGGTGTTAATTATATGCCTATCAGGCAGCTACTATGTATGGGAGAATACATGGGCAGAAGCTGTCTGATATGGGAAGATACTCAGGACTTGACAGATGGTAGTCTGTAGATACCTTGTTCTCTCTTAGAATAGATTAGTTACAGTCACATGTATAGGTATAAATAGCTAGTCAATTCATAGAGGGAATTCTGTCGAGTTCTTCTCATTTTTAACCTTATACCCTCTGAGAGGGATCTAGGATTATTCCATGGGTCCTGACACTGGTAGCCTGGTCACCTGCTGTAAAGGAGCAAAAGAGGATGTGGAAGTTTTACTGCGTCAAGAATAAGAAATATTGAGGTAGCCCTTAATTGCATACTAAAGAGTTTGTGAGAAGAGAAAGAAAAAGGGTATTAAAGAAATGATTAAACAAAGACAGCTTAGCTGTAAATTCTAAATATAGTATAAAGATTGTAAGATCGATCTAGATTCACCTGGTATTCAATCCCTCTAAGGTGTTTACCTTTATATACCATAATGAGCTCTCTAGCAGATATAGTCAGTAAATCATTCCTGGGCCTTACCACACTCAATCCATCCCTTATCTGCACCCCCACACCAAACCTTATGGGTGTGATATAGTCTGAGTGAAGGACTAGTCAGGCTTTCTAAGCTTACTATCCTGCCAAAGGTCGTTCGAGCTATCTTCACCATTAGGTTCTAGAACGAGTAGAAAATATAATACAAGTTGTCCTAACTAGTTTCTTACCAAGATCAACTCTTACACTCATAGAACATTACATACAATGACCTCTAGAGCTTCTGAGATGAAGACAAGAGCTAAGAAAGCTCTCTCTTACCTATCACCCTCCACCCTGAGTAATATATTAACTCTACAAACAGAGGAGACTTAATTAGACTAAAAGAAGGAAAAAGCAATCTCCCCTAGCCTCCATCATGGCTCTCCTCTGAAGTACTTCCATATGGGCACTAACAACACTGTCACCCAACTACATATCACCCTCCTAAATCTATCCATATAGTACTGCTCTACTATCACCTGACTTCATGGTCTGCCTATTCCGTCTCTATTAGTTGGCTTTTCCTGGCTCCAAACATGATTTAGAAATAACTCTAGTATCATATGACTGTGTCCTCATCTTGGATTCATATGTAGCATCCGCTTCTAAATGTTAGGCTATATGTGATAAACTCACATACCCATAATAGACTTCTGATCCATCACACCTGTTCTAAGTTTGTCTAAGTCCATTCTAAATCAAGGTTAGCTAGCATTCCAGAGAAGAGTCTAAAGTCTTGGTATTCAGAAGCCCAATGAGATGTTCCAACTCCAAAGACTCTGCTGCCAGCTTATTTGTCTTGTCTCTCGAGGTAATAGGCTATTTCAGCCTATGACAGCTTGAAAGCCATCTAGTAAAAATATCCTGTTGGAAATCTAGAGTATGTCTGGGGCTTGTAGGAGAGTCTTAAGAGCACATTCTAGTTAGGAAATGGGGTTATAAGTCTTATCCCATGTCATAGTTCCATGGCAAATTTGCTGGCAGCGTAACATTTCTCCCTCATTACAAATAACTGCCCTCAGTCATTTTCTCAAGGCTGGTTATATGGTCCTAGAGGTATCTCTTTCTGTCTGGTCTCTGTATCCCAAGTCTCGGATTCTCTAGCTACTGCCTCTGATCTGGAATTGCTTTTAGATGTAACCTTTATCTAGGTACAATATCTCATAATCTGTCTGGTTGGCCATCTTCAGAACCTCCACCTCTGTTGGGGAACTCTTGAATGTTCTCTGTATCTGATCTAATCTGCTTATTCATCGAGGTCAAAACTTGCTACCCGGGTCTATTGGTTTTGTCTTTTTCTTCATCACTGCCTAGAAATGGCTGATTTATTAGCTCAACTTCAGAGTCAACTCACCGATGCTTCTGCATCACCACTCTCTGAAGCCCAACTTAATCATCTATGTGCATTGTTAGGCCCTAATGTCCTGGCGGACCCTGCATCTATTATTTCCTCTACGTCAATTCTAGTAATTTCTGGTAATCCTCCCATTGTGTTTTTTCTTTCTTCAATATCCCAGATTGTTTCTGCTTTGTCTAGGCCTCAATCTGGTAGAGATGGCTCTGAGGACTCTTTTCAACCATTCCTTAGGTCAGTTAGCCCTGTTCTCCCGATTGTTCCTCCTGTTCCTAATCCAGCTTCTGATGAGTTTTATCATCTGTTTCTGTTCTGGTATTCTTTTATTGATACTTTTTCTAGCATCAATAATTTCTTCAGACACTCTTGTCCCTCTGCTGGCCCCTTCTATGTCTCCCAAATTAAAACTGTACCATCGGCCTATTGTCATGTAGGCAGCTTTCCTGCATAAATGTTCTTCTTGTCACAAGTGCTCTCCCACATCCTCTCCTGTGGAGGCCTTTAACTCTGAGTCTGATTCTGGATCTGAGGCTTCAGTAGTATCTTCTCTGCCTTTGCTTCCTTTTTCAAAACAGACTTCTTGTCCAAAATGCACTTCTATATGTGTCCCGGCCTTTAATATCTCTTCTAAGTCCATAGTGCTACCCAAGAAGAAGTCTAAAACCCAGTTTACTGCATCCTGAGAGTCTACTTCTATTTTGCCTCTATCTGGTATGCTCTTTCTGATCTGAGTTTTTCTATTCCTTTTTTTATGACAAATTCCTGTTTCTAGATCGTAATATCGTCTCTCTCTTTGGCCTTTCAGCTGGATATCCTTATCTGGACCTCATTACAGCTCTATTCTTCCCTCTGTTCCAGAAAGAACTAGTAAGTATCCTTTTTCTAATGTCCATTACATTCTTTTCTAATTCTTTTTCTTTGTTTTTAGGGTCTAGCTGGCTACCTCAAGTGCTTGTCTTGTATTTCTTCAGGTATTTTGGAGTATAGCCCTTGTCCGCTGATCTCCTGTACTCCTTATACTGCATCTATTACTTCTAATTATAGTCTAATTGATGGCATACAGTCCTGCAAAGAGTGTGCCTTATCTCATGTTTTCCATTGTACCCACTAGCAGCCTGCTTCTGCTTGGCAATTCTGGGCCAAGTAGTTGCGTGCTCCTAGCTTGAATAGCACTCAACGTAAGTCCGGTTTCTTTTCTAATTATCTTTTTCTGATTTCTTTCTTTTTTGTTTTCTAGATCTCACTTCTCGTCTCTGCAATTTAATCTCTATCTAGAATTGTGTCTCAGTCGCATGCAATGTTCTAAAGACATCTCTTGCCTCTTATCATAGTCAAGTCTCTGAGTTCGCCGAAGAGCTTCTCATCACTCGGGCTTACTTCGAGAGCAATCCTGACTACTAGGTGTCCAGTGGTCTCCTTTTGGATGCTGTCACTGAGTCTCGTGTTTTCAAAGCCGCAGAATCTGCTTGCAACCTCAAAAAGGGTCTTTTCCCTCAAGATGCTGCTTCTGCTCTTTTCCATGTGCATCTCTCTTTTGTTCAGGCCTTTTATCAAGGTATTTTTTCCTTCAATTTTAGCGGTTATCTTTCTGATCCCTTAACTTTCGAGGAGCGTCATCAACAGATTATCAATAAAGCTGTTCAAGCTGTTGAGCCTTGTAACAAGAAGAAGGGAAAGGGTCGTAACTAAAATTGTCTGTTCTGTCTTCATTTGTCTTTCTAGATATTTTTCTGGTTATCTTTTGTGTTTTCTTGTATCTAGTCTGATACAAAAAATATATCTGACTGTTTTCTGTACTGTTTTTCTTGTGTGATTACCTCTGCATCTAAGAGGTACTTCTTTTCTAAATATAGCCTTGCTGGAAATTTTTCTAAGTCTCTTTTATTCTTGTCTTAAGTGATTTTGTTTCCTCTTTCTGATATCTCTGGTTTTCAATAGTCTTCTTTCTTAGACTATTTTAGCTTCTCTTTTCCATTTTTCCTTTCTTTTGGGACTGCCTTTTATCTGCTGAGTGAAGGTTGTGGTTCCTATATAAACCTCCCTCACTTCTGTCTTTTCTTTCATTCTGTTTCTGTTATATCTAATGTGGCTCTTTCTATCTTTGGCACTACTCGCAACGTCTATCTCGAGCTTTTCAATACTATGTCTAATGTTTTCCATCGCAGTCAACACTATGCTTGCCAGGCCACTACTCTGGGCTTTGTCAAGATAGCTATTGATAGCTTAGCAGATCCTTTAGTAGGTGTCACTTTTTTTTTCCTTAATTTCTTTTTTCTGACTGTAAGGCTTTTTTAGAAATTCTATCTAGATTGTCTCTAGGCCAATACCGTTGCTCTCAGTCAGGCCAATTATGTCCAGATCTTAAACAAGGCCAAGTACATATTTGAAACTTTTTGCAAGGACCATAATCTGTTCTTTATATATCCTCCAGTCTTTAAGCCTTTACAGGCTCTTATTATCTAGTATGACAAGGCTGGGAAGTCCTCTGACTTTTCTTCTTCCAGTTCTGGTTCCAAGTCCAGCCCTTCTAGTACTACTTTCACTCCTTCTGATAAGAGTAAAGATGTTTCTGTTAAGGTGCTGTTCTCTCTGATTATCTGATCTAGATCTTGTCTTTAATCCCTTTGTCATGTTCTAGTCTGTTAAAGTTTTACAGTCCACTTTACCTATATCTGGTAGTCCTGTTAACAATGACTCTAATGAAGAACGCGAGGTAGAGATTATTATGCATGCTTTTCTCAACAATATTGCTAAGGATCTTCTTCCTCAGGCTTATGTCAGATTTTATTTCTTTTATTTCTTTTTATTTTCTCTGATTTTTCTTGTCTAGTTTCCTATAAATATTGATGATACCGGAGGATCTTTAAAGCCTTTAGCAGCTGTTTCTCAGCCACCTCCTTTGTCCTCTATTCCAGTATGTCTATTCTTATCTCGATCTGATCTTTTTTTAATTCTCTGTCTTCTAGTCTCATACTATAACTATCTCTTGTTTCTGCTTCTCTTTGCTTCTGTCTGATATGTTTCTTTTGTGCTAAGTACTCCTCTAGCTCTGCCTTCAATAGTATTCTGGTCAAGGAAGGTACGTTAATACCTTTCAACTTCTGAAATATTTCTTTTTTGATCTCTTTGTCTTTTAGCTCGTACTGTCTTTTAGGTGATCCAAGACTTCTACAAACAGGGCGTTGAGATATAGCAATCCACTGTTCATGCCTGTTCTGTCTCCACTCTTGAGGTTGGCTTGCTCTCTGCCTTCTCTAATGTCTTACAGACTATTTATCGTCTTGAGAACGCCACTAGGAACTATAGGAATGTCATGGAGAAGCATGATTGTCTGACTGCTATTTATGAGGCCAAGACTACTTCTAGATTCACTAGGTAGCTTGGTTTGTCTTTATAACATGTCTCATGTCCTGTAGACCACTTCTGTCCTGTACTTCGTTCTCTATAAAATTGCTAGTGTGTCTCCAATGTCTGCATTAAATTCTTTTGTTTCTTTTGCAAGCTCCCTTAAGTCTTCCTCTAATATGTTGAGAAGATCCTGAACCTCTCTGGTGAAGTTCATTTTCTTCCTTGCCAAATAAGGTATGATTCAGAATGCCACTATTTTATTCTGTCATATGGATCCATCCAATTCTGCTAAGATATAGGTACCTCCTTGTAGTTTTCTAACCACTACTATTGATCCTAAGTATCTCGCTTTCATTTTCCAGTCCACTGACATCTCTATGGCCAAGTTCTTTACTAGTACCAGACTCTCTGGTTCTAGCTTGAATTCTTGTATCTTATGTTGTAGATCTATCTCTAGTTGTTATGTCCTCCGTATCTTTTCTTTTGTGACTCTTTCTCGCATTTCTTCTATATAGACTATATGCTTTGCCAAAGTAACTGCTCACAGTTCTATAAGTTCTGATCTCAATAGCATTCTTTTTGGATATTTAACTAGCCAGGTCGCTTTTATAATGTCTAGAGGAAGGGTTGGTTGTGCTCCCATTACCATAAAATATGGCAAGCAACCTGTCCTCTTGCACACTGTGACTCTATCTGTCTATATAATGTGGTATAAGGACCAGAACCATTTCTTAACCTCACCCCTTGTTGCTTTATATAGCATTTGTCTGAGATCCCAGTGGGGTCTTTCTACAGCACCGTTTGCTCTAGAGTTGTAAGGTGAAATGATCACGCCTTTTATTCCATATTTTTCTTCTAGCTATCCAATGGCTTTCTTAAAGGGAGCGCCATTGTCAGTTATAATCTTGACAAGGCTTCCCTATCTGCATATGATGTCCTTGAACAGCCACTGCCTGATTGATCTAGCATTTTCTTCTCATAGGGCTCTAGATTCCATCTACGATGATAGACTACATCTGTCATGTACTATATACTTGCACCCATTTGATGGTGGGTTCATGTGCACTGTATTCATATGTAGCACCTGAAATATAGACGGTGTATGGGTTATCACTAGAGGTATTTCTAGAGCTTATCTCTGTCTGATCTGGCATAAGTGGCATGTTCTAACATACCACGTTGCATCTTCTTCTATCTCAGGCTACCAGAATCTCTGTTGGAGTAGTCTTCCGGTTGCATATGCACCTCTATGTCCCATGTCATCATGACAGGCTTTGAGTAGGTGTATTTGCTTCTCTTCCGCTACTACCAACTGTAAACTGTTGTTCCTGAGGTTCTTTTTATATAGTCTACCATCAGTCTTTATCTAGTCAATAGTACAAAGCGCTGCAAACTAGACTAGCTTCTTCTGTCGATAAAGTCTCGAGTGTACCTGTGTCTCTATTGGCCAACAGCTCACGGATTTTTATTAAAACCCTCCCTAGAGTCAATTTCTTCATAGAATTCCTCTAGTCCTAATGGATCTGGTTCTTGGGGGTTTTCTTTCCTTAGAGTAATCTTCCCTGCCCTATCGTCCATCCCATCTTTAAATTCTTCTGGAAGTGGGTCTCTTGGATACCACTTTCTTCTAAATAGCCCATTCGGCCCAAACATCTTCTCTTTTTTATAGACAATCTCAAAGAAGAAGTTGGTCTGTATATAGTCTACCTATCTGTTTATAGTGGCGTTTGACATCTTTTCAGTGTTGTTTAGCATCCCCATAAGATACTTCGTATCTGTTTCTACAATAAAGTTTCTGTATTCTTGGAATAGATAGATTTCCTGTTCTAGAGCCCATTTCAGATTACAAAGTTCTTTCTTGGGCTGAGAATATCTCTGTTGACGAGGATCCATTAGTAGTGAATTGAATTTCACATAATGGATTTTCTTTGGATCCTCCTCATCTCTCTGATATATATAATATCCTACAGCTCTCCAAGATGTATCAACTACTAAGACTAATGGTTGATTGCTTGGAAACCTAGGATTTCTAGTATGAAAGTATTCTTTTATTAGGGTCTTGAGGTTCTGCTGTGCCTTCTGCTGCATAGGACCCCATTCAAAGGGTGTGTTCTTCTTGATAACTTCATATAACGGGGCTGCCACCATTACAAAGTTAGGAATATGGTTTCTGCATTGCACCGCCATCTCCAGAAAGGCCCTTATATCTGTAGCATTTTCACAAGGTCCCCAGTACAGTATTTTTCCGATCACATCCTTAGTAGGTCGTCTACCTTTATAGGATCATTCAAATCTGACTATAGTGATGTGGTCACTACAGATCGTTGTTTTAGGACCTGAAAAGGTTCCTTCAGTATAATTCATCCTTTGCAGTATCCTGTTGACAGTTTCTAGGTGCTCGAATATAAATCTTCGTATCCTTAGATTCTGTTCTAGAGTTTTCACAGTTCCATCTGGGAGTTTATATCTAGTTTCTGGTCCTCTTATGGGTACATCATCAATATATGACAGAGTATACCTCGGGATCTCTTCTCTCAGAATATATGTCATATCATTATGGAATATAGGTACTGAGTTCATCTATTCTATAGGTAGGATTACCAATCTAAGTGCTCCAAAAGAGGTCTGGAACATCGTCAGGTCTTTAGACCTTTCTGCTAAGACTCTCTCATCATAGCCAATGTATAAATCTAATATACTACTGCAGGCTCTTCCTACAAAGTGCATAGCAAGCTCCTCAGTTGCCAGAGGCAAGCCTGAGTGGGCTATAGTTACTCTGTTCAGTGGTTCTAAGCTGTGTACAAGCTAAAGACTTTTGCCATCTTTCTTAATGACACAAAACCATCTAGATCAGTACGACGAGTTCGATGGCTTGTATACACCAGTATCTATCTTCCTTTTTATCATCTTGCACACCTCTTCATAGATGGCAGGAGGAATTCTGAATGGCTTCTCCATCTATGGAATGTGGGTAACCATTGGTATCTCTACAGATAGGAAAAACTCTTCTTTGAATTTTCCTCTCTCTGTGTCATCCCAAGCAAAGGCCTCATTCTGTTCTACAATAAGCCAGTGCATCAACTTTCTCTCTTCTGGCCACAGGAATTCTTTTGAATATGCTGTGTCCAGCTTCTCTTTCCAATCTAGAGTATAATATTCCTTACTCTGGAACGCCAGTAGCCGTTCTGGAAGTTTAGACATCTGCTTTAGTAGATCTTTTAAAATTTCTCTGGTGATCCGGAATCTCTCTGGAAGTGTCCCAAGTACTGGTTTAACCTTCAGTGCAACTGGTTTGTATTTCTTTGCAAAGCAGCTTGCTGTTTTATCTAGGTTATTCAGATTGTTTAGTTCTGCCTTCACTGCTGTCACCCGTCATCTACAGGCTTCAGATATCTGCATTTCTTGTATGAACTGATCTAGAAACAAGACCTCTTCTTGTTTCAGGATTTCTGTACTCTTCTCCAGGTAAAGGATCTTCAACTTGTCTAGGGTCAATTTGTTTCCATCCAAAGGCAACACCTCACTGACGAAAGGATTCCCATCACAATCTAGATCTATTATGCATGGGACCTCTCCTCTGTGGAACATCTTAGACTCCTTAAGGTCTACTGAAAATTTGGCAAAATGTCTATCTTTTTTGGCAATACTTCTTTTTTATAGGTCGGTACAGTGACCATTGTTCTAGTATTTGGGCAGGTGATACACACCATCTGGTTGTCCTCTCGGTCATTTATAATTCTGCTTTCTGTAATAAAGTTGAAAGGCTACCCTAACAATACCATATATAGCGCCTCTTCTATGATATGTACTTGCAACAGTATCGTCACACCTCCTAGTATGAACAGTACATTTCTGGCAAGTCCACAGGTTCTGGAAAGCGATCCATTTGCACTCTGCATCTGGATGCTTAAGTTGGGGTCCCAAGTCACTTTGTTTGCAGCTGCGACCTTCTTGGTCATAGATACAATCTGAGACCCACTATCTAGTAGCACTTCTTTTTCTCCAACTCCGTTAACAACAGCTGGCACTACTCTAAGATAAGCCATGTTCGGAGCCATCTGTTCCATTCTTTCCTCTTTTTCTAGGGCAAAAATCTGGTTTTTGCAATTGTCTAGGCTCAGCTTCTCTAGAAACTATAGCATTAGATTGGTTACAGCTCATACTTCTACGATCTCACTGTCAGGACCCGCGGGACAATCCCGGATCCCCCTCAGAGGGTATGAGGTTAAAAACGAGGAGAACTCAACAGAGTTCCCTCTATGAATTGCCTAGCTATTTATATAATTACAAGTGGCTATGCTAAGGCTATTCTAAGAGAGGTCACGGTATCTATTAGCTACCATCTATCAAGTTCTGAGTAATTCCCCATGTCAGACAGCTTCTGCCCACATGTTCTTCCACACATGGCGGCTGCCTGATAGGCGTGTGATTAAGCTCAGATCA
>Ga0154005_100610_pt1 | contig 12912 bp, 12 predicted proteins | sample TSFL089MetaG_FD_104698 | JGI IMG/M metagenome (GOLD analysis project Ga0154005, IMG submission 104698) | Attine ant fungus gardens microbial communities from Florida, USA - TSFL089 MetaG | ecosystem: Host-associated > Fungi > Mycelium > Unclassified | place: USA: Florida, Lake Talquin State...
AATCATCATTCCTGCTCTTCTTCTAGTTCATCTCCTAACAATTCTCAAAGTGCAATTTCAAATATAACAGTGGTATTCTATACAGAGTGTCCCTGTCTAGATGACTTGTCATGTGAGATGATGCTACTTGACGGAAAGAGGAGAGAGTGTATGTATGAGCAGAAATTTTATGTGGAACAGGAGTCATAATATGGATGTGGCATGTGGTCAGCTTGTCATGCTCATAATCGATGTACGAGAAATATCACGGCCTCAATTTATCGGTGGTTTAACAAAAAGGATTCAAACTTCGGCTAGGCCTCGAGGCAGAGAAAGCAGTGATCTCACGTGGCAGACCTCGCGAGAACAATGCGGCTAAAATAGCCATCTCCATTGTTCTCCAACCATTATCTTCGTGTTGTTAGCGTCCCTGTGGCAGTGAAAATGGAAGCTGTCTTGCTACTTGAGGAAACACACGTAACTTCACATCTAGGGTCCGAATCTCTTAAATATCGCACAATAGACAGAGCAAAGCATTCTTTTCACCCAATTCTGAGTTTCATCCTCACACTTTTTGACAGTTTTTTCGATTTATTCTTTGCTTGGTGCTGGACCACCTTTTGCTCAACATTTGTTATCTACACATTCACTGTCTGACTTCTCTGTTGGCACCATGCTACTGAACACTCGCCTAGGTGAGTTCTATAGTCTTCGGTGGGAGTCCCAGCGTCTTATCTTATATAGCCACGTTTGCCGGCCTCAACATCGTCCGTCTCCTAAGCGTCATTTCGTTGATTCTCGTTTTCTCGAGTACAATATTCGTGATGGTTAACAATATCAAAGCAGTTAATGTCTTCGAGGCCAATAAGGGAAACATTGATATAGAGGATTGCGACTACATCGAGTATGTTGTAGCCTTCTGCGCTTTGCCATATTTTACCTTTCTTTTTAACAGGAATAGCACTGTGCCCAATCAGCCCGCTGGTGTATTCTGGGCCATCGTCGCTAGTCTATTGATCATTTTCCAGACTGTCATCCTTTTCTGTGAGTTTTTTGTATGTTCAATCCAAATCATTTACTTACTGAGTGGCATGTAAAAACAGTGTCTGAGATAAGCTGGCCAATAAAGTTTTTCAATCGCTATTTTCCTGTCCTTGGATCTGAGTTTGGTCTTGGTGCTCTCGGCATCTTCCAATGCCTGTGTGTAGCTTCCATTAATTAGTAGATTCATTGGCCATCGCTGATTCTATTGTTCTTAGTATCTCTACTCAAATCCTCTCACGCCACGTAGATGACTTTACCCTTGTTTCTGCGTTCTTCCTCTTCTCTCTGGGATGTATCAACATGTTCCTCGGTCTCATCTTCCGTGCCTCTGCGAAGCCCAAGCGTTCTATTCAATCGTGGAGAAACGAATCAAAAGGCGTCCTTCCCACTCATACCGATTCCCCTGGTATGAAAGTGCAATCTTCCTTGGTCGATGGCCGCCAAAGCACATATTTCCCCAACTTCAAAGCTGGCTTAGACCGCGGTAGCTCTGAACGTGATGGCACTTATAAGAGTCTAGCATCGTACGACGAGAAGGTCGGCTATGGGTTTGGGACCTATGGGGAGAAGGCTGCGGGCTTGAGGGGCTTCCTGTTAAGAAAACCTCAAGAAGCCCTGCCCAGATACATATCACCACCTCCTTTGTCCAGGAACGGTACCAAAAGGTCATCCAACTCGAGCTTCGAATCACCTCGCCACCAAAAGTGCGATAGTCAGGCCTCAGAGGGCGACTACCCAACACCCCACAGGAGCTCGTCTCCTCACGAGGGTAGGCAGGTACCTCAATTCAAGTCAAGCCCAACTGCCATATGAACTTCGGATATTTGAAGAGCAACGAATTTGACCGGGACCTGATATTTTCCCTTGTATGATGATGACGACAAGAACGGCGATGATATTACATGTATTACTCTGTGGCTCAGATGGACCATTGGGCAGCTCAGATGTATTTAGCTTCCCTTATATGGCATGAGTTCATAATACGTTGCTGTCTAGGCAGCCCTCTCTTGTATATATTCATACCATTGTATTAATGCATCACTGTTTTCACTGGGTGTTACCACCAAAGTGATCAGAATTTAATATCTAGATATGAGCATACAAACTTGAACTCAGAGACTAATACCGAAAGAAGAGTTTGTTAGTAATTCTCACTTAGAGTTCAAGAGATTTACAGTAAGTTCCAGTTGTGTATGTTTTCAATATACAAAGGACAAAAAAAACCAATTCTCTTGAGCATTCATAAAACAGTAGCATGTTGTACACAAGGTTTCATTGAGTGTTACCAAATGGTCTAACTTGAACTGGATGTTAACCTAGTGTATTTTCCCAGTCTAGACTTAACTTATATTTTTGGATTACTACAAAAACAAACAGTTCAACGGATGAAACACTGAACCCAGAACTCATACAACAAGATCATAGACAACATACCAAAGATACATAACGATGTGGTTTATACAACAAAACATCATAGTAACAACTAATTAGACAGACAATGAACAGAGATGATAGCTATCCATGGATCAATGTCCTCTCAATCTGTCGTTCTCTTCTTTCAACCTCCGATTCTCCTCTTTTAAATCATTCAGATTACCCACATATTCATCCATCAATGTCCTTAATTCCCGCTTCCAACCCCTTCCCATCCTTACAAGATCCAGATGTAAGCCCATCATCTCTGCTCTCGTCTCCCTCTGGAAATCGAACATCACATCTTTGACAATGGTCCTCAGCAGCTCATGTGCAGACCCAGAGGATGGCGTTCCAGGTGTATTTGCTGCTTGCCGGGAGCGTATCATTGGCGATGCATCCCAAGTAGGGCCAGGTTCATGACCGTGGTCTTGGGACAAGTAACTAGCCGGGGGTGGCCTGCAAGGAGAGATTTGTAAGGACAGGCTCCTCTCACGTTCCCATAATTGATCTTCATGACTGTCATTCTCCCCTGGATGATCTTCTCCGTCATCTCTTACATGATTCGTGTCATGCTTGAACCCAACAGACCTAACTCTCGCATTGTCCTGAGCACTGTTTTAGTATGATATCCGGTTTCTTGGCATACCGGCCTTGATCTATGCACTTACTTCAGGTGTCCCGAGACCTAGTACTGCCATTGCTTTCTTTTTCTTCTGAGCTGGGATTGGAGTACTCAGATCCGTCTTCATTTCCGGCAAGTCAGGGGAAGGTGTTCGACTTTTGTCGTCTGACTCTGAGATAGGCGACACTGGACGTAAATTGGCGACACTGGAAATAAGAGGAACAAGGGGCGTTGATGAAGGTCTACACTGTGTTGATGCACTTGCGGAGGATGAAGATACCAAACGAGGGCTTCTTGATACGGCTGTCATCAAGCTTGAGGCAGGTTCAGAAATAGAGAACGTATTTCTGGAGCGAGATCGGCTTCGGACATTGGAGACGGAAGAGAATTCTTCAGTGGACATGTTTTCCGACCGAGTGGCAATAAGGGCATCAACCATAGCGGGCGGCGTCTTTCTCCTGTTGGCACAGGAATTAGTCCGACCTGTGGCTCCAAGTGACAAGGAGCTTTTTGCCGGTGAGAACCCATGTTTCGATAGAATTGATGCAGTCTCCAGAGGGCAAGCCTTCTTGACTTTGATACTTTCTTTGGTTTCAAGGTGAGGAGAATTCTTGTGTGGATCCCTAGTAGGCATCAACACTTTCTTGGATCCGATGCCTCTTGACATAGCAGAATGTTTGGGTGTTCCCACTGTTATTGTGGTTCTACGGATGGGCGTTGTAGCGGATGAGCTGCTGGTGCGGGCCACTCGTGATCGCAGCGGCGAGAACGTAGTCCTTGAGATCGGAGTACTCATACTCTTGCCGAGAGCCTTCGGAGTTCTGTCCCCTTTGACGTTCTGGGGTGATTCTTTCAGTTTTTTCTAACAGTGATTCTCAGTTGAATGATAAGCAATCGAGCAATGGAGAGTTTCTTCACCTGAACTGTCAAAGTGTTGATCGGGTTTCCTGACTCGCTGACAATTATTGATCTTGGCGGTTTATTAAGTGTACGGAGGTCTTGAACAAGTAGTTTTCCGTTTTCTGTTCCGAGGTAGATAGACCCTCCCTCCGGGGAAAACGAAATCGTCGTCAAGGGAACGTTCAAGTGCAATGTCCGAAAGAGGCTTTTGGGAAGAGGTCAGCAGATTTTTTCAAAGGTTTAGAGACTGAACTACTCACCCTTTCTCCTTGTCCAAGTCAATCAGGCCCACACCACCATCCGACATGGCAACTGCAACAAGAGTCTTACTGAAAGGGCTACATGCAATGGCTTGAATGCATATTCCAGCATCGTTCATCGGAATAATTTTTATAGGAGTTGATGGTTGAGTAGTATCGTACATGAGAAGCTGGTCCCCGGACCCAACCAAGAGGCGTGTTCGCACATGTGGGTGAAATGTACATATTGTAATGGACGACTTTGAGGGTAGACCTCGAAGAGTTGTCTGTGAGCCAGTCGTAAGGTTTTGGACATAGGCTGCATTAGATAGTCCGCATGCAAGCAGAGTTGTGTCGTTGGATAGAGACAGGGATAGAATATCATGTTTGTATGGACCGAAGGACTGTGCGACTATGGGTTTCTGACCCCCACATTCCAGGACATAGATGTTACATTGGGCTCCATAGATTATGGTTGATTTGTCCTTGACAGCTAGGCATTGTATGTATCCGTCGTCTGGTGTGTATAGAGCGACCAACTGTTTTGATGATAGGTCATATCGAGAGATTGTATGAGAAGATGCGAGATAGAGAGTTGAGTTGTCGGCAGCCCATGCGCTGGTGTTGTGCTTCTCTGCAGGCCTGCAAGATGGTAGTAGAATCAGAGGAGGATACTTGAGAGTTGAGTGTTCTGCGATGACGAGAACGTCGGATGCAGCGACGGCGAGCATATTTATGCCGCGATTCACGCTGGACACTTTGGACAAATCTTAGACGAATCGCGTAAATAGATGCACATAAAGCAGGCACGCTGATCACGAGACCTGAACATGCAAATAAAATCAATCACGTGAAGCTCTTCAAAGACGAGTTCTATTCAGAATCTGATATATCCATGTCTTGCTCGTACTCTTGGGAGAAAATGGAGCTATAGTTGTGTTTTATTGGTAGAACGCCGGTGCATTCAAGAGGTGACCCGATCGATGGAAGGGCGACCGTGACTTTCGACGCTTCAGGAGGTGAAGGTAGAAGGGTAATCGGAAGCGGCAAAGAGGATGGCGGCGGCGGTATTGGGGGTGGATCTTCTGCGGGCGGGGGTGGTTGGCCGTAAATTTGAAAAAAGTAATCATCTGCCCCATTGAAAGCAGCGTTCCTTGAGGATAGAGCTTCCTGGCGGGTATATGCAAATAAAAGGTCCGAAGAAAAGTAAGTCGAAGGGTAAACGGCCCAACGGATGGACTTATGGGCAGCATTAGATGACGTCCGACTTTCCAAGTCGACAGAACTGCACTCCGTCCCGCTTAAAGTATTCTTGGAAACATCTTCAGGTTCATCAGTTTCGCCGAAAATGCGGAAAGAGTTTCCAGAACGCTCGTAGCCGTCATCCAGATACTCATCCCAGATTTTGAGACGGACCTTCTCTCTTGGATCTTGAACACTAATCCAACCAGGGGGATAACCCCAAGCTGCGATATTCTTTAACCAATCGCCGTCTCCGAATCCAATAGCTTCTTGTAACAGAGGATTTTGGATATGGCCAGGTTGAAAGATATCAAGCCACTCTAACCGTTGTTGACGCCAGCCTTCGGCAAGATAAACACGAGGATGGTCTATAATTCCTCTAAATTCCCTGTAGAAGTTGTGATACTGGCGAGATAATGATATCAATTCTTTATTTCGTGGAAAAGGACATGCAGAAACAGAGTGGTTGGGGGAACCGCAATTGAAACAACGATTAGAAGAGTCGAGCTCATCATTTCCTTGGTCTGATTCATCTTCTCCCAAAATTGCATTTGTGTCACGTTGATAGATACCACAGATGTACGATTCGTACCAAGGTTTTATAATGCCAGAGGTATCGACGAAGTAAAGGGGTTCGGATAGCGTTGCGTCTGTCAATGAGATTTTGATGCATCCGTCACCTGTGACTGCGGCTCCTGGAGCTGCTGCCGATCCCATTCCTGAAGAGCTCGTGTCACAGTTTGAGCGTCCCAGCGGCCCTTAGCAATCTCCTTGCCCTCTAGGTGAAGTACTGGAATCCAATACGCATATCTCGTTTTCCAACACTCCTGACCCTTGTCCTTGATGTTGATGGTCGTCAGTTCAAATGGACGCTGTGATAGGAGTCACGCTCAATAGTGAACCATCCGCCTAGAAAACGACTCTTACTTGTTGTTGGACTTTCGCAAGCTCAGTCTTCGCGATCTGGGCGACCATGAGTATGAGAGCGATAATTCAGTAAGAGGACATACATCACACAGGGAGCAATTCGACCCAGAAAACAATGTCAGGCGAGGAGTCCGAAGGAACCGAGCCATGGTTCTTGGTCAAATGTTTGCCACGTGATTGAGGCGCATCCAATGTAGCATTGTCACTATGGTGATGGACAGCGCAAATCGGTGTCATCTTTTTCGCCAGATCACCGAGATTAGGTGCGATTGCAGCAATTCGAACAAGATGTCGACGTTGAAAAGAGTCAATCTTATGAAGGGTGGCACCAACATCTTTGGATTTGGATCTGGTGCAACACGTGATGCCTGTCACAAGCATTCAAAGGGGAAGTGTCTTATCTCGTTGTTCCTTTTTTATACGCCCAAATTGCGTCTGCGCAAGTTCAATGCCCTGTGATGAGCTTGCAGGAACCTGCATGGCGAGTAAGATGTAAGTTTTTCCCACCCAATATCTCTCACAAGCTTTTACTGACCTTGCGAAGCGCGACCATGTCTTTTCTACCAACAAGGGCGTTGCATTTTTGCAAACTCTTGTAATTTCTTGCATACTACATCACCACAGTCCGTACAGGAGGGGAGTACGTTCAGTGAACATGCGGAAAACAAATGCTCTTCCGCTCATTCTACGCCGATCAAACCTCCTCTTATTTCTGTCGAGTCGCCTCATTCAATGCATTCACACCGCTCGCCTCGATTCGAGAACTTACTTTGGGCATTGAGGGATGTCCTTAGTGAGGATCCGGATGGCCAACTCACCGCAAAACTCATAGACCAAGACCTAGGAACGACTTTGGCAGATACTTCTTGGTCGGCTGGTTCGACAGCCTTCGTCAATGAGCCCACTTCAGATCCAGTAGAGGTCCCGAGGAGACTCTCCTCCTCTTCCTATTCCTCTTCTCCCTCCCCTTCTCCCTCGGTCACTTCATACTCGAATACCACCTCTGATACCAATGAGCTTCTTAATGACCATCAATCTTGTTTAGATAATTCTCAGGTTCACGATATCATAGATCCAGATACCACGTGTCCTTTATTGCAACAACCAGATACACATTTACAAAATGGTATCTCAACGATCTCCCATACACGACCTTTGATCAGCAGTTCTCTGGCCATCGAAGGCGAAAATGAAGTACAACCTCTTGAATCTGCTTGTTTGCTTCCTCGCGATGACCTCCCGTCTCCTGTCGAGGCATCGTATCTCCAGTTGGCAAATTTTGCTCCGGAATATATTGATGATGGCATGGACATTCGGCATCCATCAACCCCACTCGCTCTTTCACCGCCCCGGAACCCTCTCACTTCCACTTTTGCGATTAAGGCTTCCACCTTTGGCACCCCAAATGTGCATGCACATTCCCCCAGCCTCACAGCCTCCATCAGACAATACCCCACACTTCCTGGCGGTGAATCAGACATCAAGAGCACCTATGACTCTAATCTAGACTCGCCACAGATTCATTCTATCCCAACAATGGGACAAGATGCTCCTGCTATTGCCAGGACTTTGTTCAGTATTTTCCCTGACAGATCAGATGGGCAGGGATTTTTTAAGAGTGACCAAATTGGACATCGAACCGAGGAGAGAGCCAAAAGAGTTTCTGTAGAAGAAGATATAGAGGAGAAGAAGAGTGAGGAGAGTGCAGAGGAGAAAGGTGGAAAAGATGATGTATCATTTGGATCCGAGATTGCGCACCTCTACCATGAAGGTGTTGATATGGTTAATTATCATGAGAACTCGTCTCAACTGGAAGTCGATGCTTCCATCAAATATTCCAGCCGTTTCTCCTCCCGTGATCTGTGTTCTTCTCGGATTGAATCCATCAGACAGACAGATTCTAAGCCGTCAGTCGTTTCTGACATTCAGGTATCTAGAAGCAGCCGAAATGATGCAAAGCATGTTGAGCTAGCCAGCCGACAAAGTTCAACCACTTTCGAAGCCCTCCCTGATTCTTTTGCCCTGACATCCAGGATGCTCTTTCATGACCAAACGGTTTCACTTTCTACGGCTCAGGAAATCTCCACTGTTCCTCATGCAAATTCTGCACCTGCCCCAGATGAGCAAAAAGAAGCTGTAGTGATCGGAGATGAGTCTAATACCAACAAAGATATCCAATCGGCACATCCTGGTCCTCCTAGAGAAGACAAACAACCTTGGGAAGGTGGCCTATCAACATCATTATACGAGGCTGATTCCGAGTTTTCTTCATCATCTCTGCGAGAGTCCACTTCATCGATCGAACTTCAGGACTATCGGTCTGATAACGTCACCCCAGAAGAATTATCTAGTATCTCAACGCCTCTCAGTTCCACTCGAGAAAAAATTCTTACTCCATCTTCTCCAGAAGGCCCAAACCGTATGATTTGTGATGGTTCTTCGCTTTTCAAGTCGCCCCTGCATTCCCAACATCCATTCTCAAATTCGTCTCACATAAAGGGTACTGAACATCTTGATGATGAGTCTGAAAGTCAAGACAATAGTCGAAGTCATCTCGTATCTTCTCTTGGAGATAATGAGTCGAGGAAGGTGCCCTTTGGATGGCGAAATTCGCTTGCTTCAGTAAGCAAATCACTTTTTTCTTAAGGTGCAAATGACAAACGGTTCTTAGAACCACTCCAGTAAAACATCCCGTGCCTTGCAGACTTTACGTGCGACAGCAAAGCTCAAGTCAGTCCCCCCTGCAAGTCCCCCGCTGGTAGATGAGCCTCCCTCCCTAAGTTCCTCACCTTCATATCCGGCTGCTCCTCAGATTTCCTCTCGCCTTCGACCTCTAAGGCTGGTATGTGGGGTTTTCCTGTCTGGTGGACAAGATGATACTGAATATGCGTAGTCAATCATCCCGAATTCTCAATCTCATCAACAATCCCATTCTGCGCTCATGCGTACATCGTTTGCACCTCGACATGGCCATCAGCAATCCAGTGAGTCCGAATGAATTATGGCAATAGCAAGGACCTTAACTATATAAAGGGACCTCGCATGAATCAACATCAAATCCGCTTGTACCATCAAATCATATAATACCCCACAATCGATCAGTAAGTACCATCCTCATAATTGAGATGTCTTGTATTCAATTGTAACTGTAGCTTTCCTCTTGTTTCTCACTCATGTCTGATCGCATGCGCAACAATTTGATTACCCCTGACAATCATATACCATCACCTTTGACTTCTAATGACTTTCCTCGACTTTCAAACTTTGGTCACCCACAATCGACCCCTTCATCTCGCTCGCGGATCTGGCACAGGGCGTCGATCAACTCCACGGCGTCGCTTTGCGACTACCCTCGCGCATCGAGCGGACCCTCTGACTATGATATCCATCCCATAGACGAAGAGGATGACAAACACAAAAGCCAATGTCATCAACCTGAATACGAAGGTGGCAATGATCATCTGTATAAACAAATCACATCGTCTCCTACTTCAACTTCGCATAATGTTCCCGTACAGCAGATTAGTCGACCATTCTACCACGCCATATCCACCGCAAAACCGACACTGATGTTTGCTATTGCTAGTGATGATGTTGCAGAGGTTAAGCGGGTGTTGGAGAGCGGCGACGCAGGGCCCAGTGACAAAGTTGGCCCACAAACAGCGTTGGAGTTTGTACTGACCAACGAGCACCTGCAACACAAAGTGGAGATCGTCAAGACGCTCCTGGCATATGGTGCTGATCCTCGAGATGTTAAGCAGCAATGTGCTTCTAGAGTAGGAGGCGATGTCCCTGGAGAATCCTCAATGGCGTCGTTGATGGATCAATTTGATCCGGCAATTAGGTAGGTGATCCGTCTATGACAGCGCCTGTTGTGTCATTGTAATGAATCAGGTACTATGTCGAGAGAGCCAATGCTCCTCACACACATCGCACATCTGCCCTTATACACAGGTCAAACTTCCGCCCTCTCACAAGAGTGCGGTACGAAATAATTGGTCAAGATTGTGTTCTTGAGCAGCTGTTTAGAGTGCTGAGCATCCAGTCGCGTGGGCTCTCAACAACCCCTATTGTGGTGCTCTTATGTGGCCCAAGTGGACACGGCAAGAGTCTCCTTGCACGAAAATGTACGCTATTTTGACTTTGATTAATTGTGGATGGCCTGACTGGTTGTCTCTGTTGCCGATTAATAGTCGGATCTTTACTTGACGTGCCTACACATACCGTTAATATGACGACGTTGAAATCGACTCATGACTTGTGGCAATCGTATTCAATGAGTCCGTACGAGGTTCGTAAATATTATCGTGCCGTCAGCGAACAATATCCTGACACGAGTAGACTCCAACTTCGTGTACCTTAGCAGAGTTTCTGATCAACAATGAAGGAAAGCGATGTGTTGTTGTGCTTGATGTAAGTGTTCAGTGTTGCATAAATTACGATTAAAAAGACCAATCACTGCCTCAGGAAATTGAGAAAACCGGCGAGAAGACATTGTGGTCTCTGCTCATGCCTTGGGAGTTAGGCCGGTGCTTGTTTGAAGCTGGTAATCGGCATATTGATGTCCGCAATGTTGTATGGCTAGGTACGTCAAATATTGGGCACGACCTCGTCTTCAAACATCATGAGTCGCGGATGCGCCCTGACGAATTAATGGCGCGCGAAGAGTACGTGGAATTAATGAATCTCTCACGTCCATTGGTATCCGAGCGCCTGGGGGTGAGTCCCTTGACACAGACTAGGCTGAGTTATTATGCTCATAATAACGACTGACAGGCATCAGTCCTGTCGAGAGTTACCACTGTACTGCCTTTCATCCCTTTCACACTGGAGGAGAAAAGAGCCATTTGCTCAGAGGCATTGAGAGGGGAGGATATGCGGTCTCTGTCTTCACGAACTATCGAATCTGTCATTCAAAATGCTTTGACGAGCTATTGTCCAGCTGAGGGTGCAAGATCGTTGCATAGAGCAATCTCAAATCAGCTCATAGATCTCATTTAATGTTCGTTTATCGTTCGTCTTCGCGTTTGATGACCCTTTGGCTGGGACAGTTAGTTGATCGGCTTTGTCTCCGGATGCTTTTTATTGCTATCTGACATCTCCGGATTTTTGAGTTATATTCCGCTTTGTTCGCTTTCTAATATTTGATCGAATGCCGCATGTTCATATTCGTCATGATCGATATCTAACGAAATCGTCGAGAAGCCCAGGGCGGCGCCGAATTTCCGAGTTTTGAGCTTATAGATAGATCGAAGAGATCCTGACACCGTTAAACTATTAACTACGATGGGGATTCGCTGACAGGACACGACAGGTAGAATTGGTCTTGTTGCTGTCCGCCCATTGCTCATGAAACCTTTAAGGACGAGAGACTCGCTCGTATTGTTGCCCTCTTCCTTCCGCTTATCCCGACTTTAGTCGATTCGTTCATTTTCATTTCGTCATTCCAGACTGCCATTCCTTTCATTTGTTTCTCAGAGACCAAGTTTCTGATTTCAACGTGCCGTCCCTTATACCCCGCCTACCTGGCTGTTCTGTTGAGATGATGAAACAGGATTGTGAGGCTACAGTTGACCATGAACCATGCTTGATGGTGAGAGACAACGGAAGCAATAGTCAAATGAATCCAATCTCCAAAAGTATGCCGACGATTGTAACAATTGTGTTGGGCGTAGTGGGCCTACTAATATTGCTAGGTTTGTAATCTTGATAATGTCTTTGAATCTTGGTTTTGAAGCAAATTTTACGATATGGTATAGGAGTTGTCTGTTGGGTTTACTGTACTTGGAGGCGAAGGAGGATTGAGTCTCTTTTGGGGGCAACTAAAAAGAAACGGGGACAGCAGGATATTTTACCCATGCGTATAAATCTGGAAGCGGTGGCAGATGAATCGGGATTCGAAAAATCGAGACATACGGTTCTGAGCACCAACAAAGATGAAACATCGTCCTGGCATCCCAGTGCCAATGGAAAGGGTGACTATGCTAAAGGGACAGATCAAGACGATAATCGAATACCCCAAATGAAAGCAACTAGGCGTGGGATGAGTACCCTGGCAATAAAACCATTGCTCCAAAAGCTGCCCAGGGTATTTCAGAGACCTGTAGAGATAAACGGTGCGATACCAGCCACACCATCTCACCCAGCATTAGGTCCAATGAAGGATCATGTATCAGGCGTGATGTTGGGGGGGTCTACTCGAACGAATGCCCTAGAACGTAGACAAATGCGCCGCACAACATCTGTCGCGACTAGCAACGAATTGTTCGCTCCTCCATCCTACTCCGCTGCGAATCGCCTCGGAGGCATATTGAGTAATGTCGCGGATATCGAGGTCCTTGAAGGATGGAGGTCAAAAGTTGAGGTAGACAACGAAAGCACTGCAGTGCGGCCTCTAGCACTGCCGAGTGCCGACACTTCTTCTCTGTCAAGATCTAGTTTGGATACAATAACGGGTATTACGATACCCCTTGCAAGTCCAGCGCGCTCTGAATCTTGTATGTCCATAGCCACTCCAGTGTCATATTCCTCCTCTTCGAGCAT
>Ga0154005_100612_pt1 | contig 12848 bp, 15 predicted proteins | sample TSFL089MetaG_FD_104698 | JGI IMG/M metagenome (GOLD analysis project Ga0154005, IMG submission 104698) | Attine ant fungus gardens microbial communities from Florida, USA - TSFL089 MetaG | ecosystem: Host-associated > Fungi > Mycelium > Unclassified | place: USA: Florida, Lake Talquin State...
AGTTTCTTTTTGCCTTCTTCTATCTGTACATATCGTTCTCCCGTACATCATAAATCTATGGCTGCTGTCTATCACAAAATGTGTCATGACTCTTCAACTTGATAATTTTTGAACTGGTAATGAACGGCATTTTGTTTGAATGTGAACAATCCAACTCAGATGTTCTTGTATCACGAGTGATTACTCTGATCCTATTTTTACAGATCGTATGTCTTCTCTCACATCCTCCTCAAAGTAGATAACAAGTCCATATGTGAGTCCCAACCCTTGCAATGTTGAAATTGCTCAGCATCCAAGCTTGCTTACGATCATATATCAGCCCTACAAAAAGCTTTTTTAAGCACAGATCTCAGTTATTGTTGAAAATTTTAAAGTAATGTAATTGAAATCTTGCGACAGCAGTCTAAAGAAGAACAGCTGGTATCTTCAGATTAATACCAATTCTCCGAAATATCACATAACTAAGCTTCATTGACCTGCACTACGTATTGTGTAGTTATGTCTTGGCAAAAGGAAGAGGACAATGGAGGCTGTGTGACATAAAATCACTCACCTCTCGGAAAGCGGCGGATCCACTCTTTCAATTCTCCCTCTTGATCATCTTTCAACGTCCACCCCGAGATTACAATTGTGCATCTCAAGGTATGTGAATCGACTATTTCCTCCCAAGCCCCAACCATTAATGCTTCTACCCCATCCAATACCGAGTCCGGAGTCTGTGTTCCTAGATTCAATGGCCATCACCAATTTCGCGACGACCTCAGATCCACCCATTCAATATCCAGCACCATTTGAACCACCGCCACTGCCACTACCACCAAATCTGTAAACACTATACCACCCACTCAGCATCAGCACTTTTAGATTAGGAACTTCCTGCACCACTACCCACACCACCGCCAAGAATAGTCCGGCCATCTTCATCATTGACCAAACAAACCAAGAACACTTCAAGTGGTATTCCTCCAACCTTGAGGACACGCAGGTGAGCCATATTAAGAAGCGTACGCCAGGGTGGAATAATACCGGTAGGTGAAGAGACATAATAGTGATACATTGCGTGTATGCTCATATGGGTATACATGTGAGGGCTATTCATCAGTGATGAGCCGGCCGAAAAAATGAATGGGTGAGAAGGGGAGAGATGATTGAGACCTGGTGGAATATCGTATCCAACGAGAGTTTTATACCGATCACCCCAGCTGTCAAAGATGTAAGTTGAGAAGGCAGAAGATCGAGTGCACTAAGCACAACTGCAGACCGAGTTAACAGACCTATAATGACGTCCTCTGCACTCCCTTGGATCGATGAACAAACTTCGATTTTGGAGCCAATGGCCACCTATCCTAACTTTTGTTACCTCGTATATGACCAATGACAGGACGTTAGGCAATACGCCCGAAAATATAGTACCAATGACTGGAAGTGCGGGTTGTGCAAAATCATGTCGCAACAAGCTATGAGGAATACGGAAATTCTCTTACAAAATATGACGATGAGAATAAGCAAATACTCTTTTTATAGCACCTTCAACGAAGCTCCTATCAGATACCATCCAAGCAACATTAACATGTTCTTGTACAAAAGCCTTCCCTGCGAGCCATAACTCTGAATCACACACATCAACAATATATTTTATACAATAAAAATGTACTACAGATTCTCACCGATTTTCTGCAGCGCCAGAAGGTCAATTTGTTACCTCTTGCGACTTCAATAATGTTAGCTCCAGGTTATCCCAGTCGACGCTGTTGTAAAACTCCTCGTCTACCCAGAGCTGATCATCGTATTCCCCTTCCTGGCTGCTCGGTATCACAGTTTGCGAAGGTGACAGAGGTTTGGGGCTGGGCTGGAGATTGACCAGGAAGAGCATCGGAGGGCTGGGAGTTGAGTTCTGGCTGCAAACATTCATGTTCATGTATCTGTGGTGGCTTTTCTTCGCTAGGCATTCCTCTTACCCCAGCAGATGTAACAACGTAATCACACGATGATGAAGGACCAGCAGAGTTAAAGATGACTGTCAGCCTTCGGATCAGGGAAGGCTCCCTCTCGGATAAAGAGTCTCCGGAATCTGACTTTCTATCTGCCTCGCCTTCGGTCTTGCGCCGTTTTTGTCCCTTCTCTTCTTCCATGTCTTCAATATATCGCCTTCGTCTGGTCCGAGAGAGCATTACTCTCGCGTTGATCTGATTCGACCAGACGAGCCCGAGAGCAGCTTCCTTCTGATTCTCTCCATACACACTATGCGCGCGATTGAACCATCTAGCCTGTTCAGAATATACAAGCAATCCGCTCTCACTCTTATCAAAGTCAGCAGCATAATTATCGAATGCATCCAACACTTCATTCAAGACGACAATCCCGATTTGATAGCGATCAGCGACTCGATGAAGAAGTGCAGATGCTTGAGTCAATTTTTGCCCGCGTTCAACAAGGGATGCTGTAGATACTCTCTCAACGAGGTGAAAGAGCTCTGCAAGCGCATCAATGATGAGAAGTTTGACGGGTTTCCGCGAAGGTGTCCTCGCGATCGTTTCTATGAACGCAGGAACCTGATTCTCCAAGACATTCAGGAGGACATGCACGGTCGGCGCCGAAAGGGTATGCACATCCTCCAGTGATGCATCTTGAAGGTTTCTTGCCTGTTTGATTTGCAGAAGTCTATGAGTTTGAAGTTTCGTTTTTGTCGTCAGATAACAGACTGATCCACCTAGTCCTCCTTGTGTTTCTGGAAGTTGAGCATACAAAGAAATTTGAAGAGCTAATTGTGTCTTCCCTGCAGCGCTTGGATTGTTCCAAGTCAATAATATAGCTAGGGGAGGATATCGAGCATAGACAACCGTACCTCTCCCCTACAATTTCCCATATCATCCCCGTTCGTAGACCACCACCCAGAGCATCATCCAAAATCGCATCTCCCAATGTCAAGATCTTCGGATCATTTTCTGTCGTATGTTCCAGTGTGCGGAAAATGAACTGGAGACTATCTTGGTTCTGACAGATGTCCCGTGTAAGTTGGTTGATTTCTGAGGACGAAACGCGACATCGCTTTGCCAGGTCTTGTGGAGGTGTAAGAACAATATCAGCTACTGTGTTTAGATTTCCTGGCAGATGTTAGAGTATAGGATAGAGATTTGCAGAGTCAACAGCAGACCTTTGCGCAAAAGAGCCTTCTGAGCATCCTTCAAACCCGGTAGACAAGATAACAGGACCCTATCCATTCCATTATTCCTATGTGACTTCGCATCTCTCTCACAAAACAGATGAGAAAGCCACTTACGACGCCAGTCCACTTAACCTCTCACAGCAGCAGACGTGAAGGTTGGTGGCGGTGCTATTTGATGTACCTTCAGAAAAGCTGAAGAACGAATAATTAAAATAAATCCCCAAATACCCTCGACATCTTCAACAGGAGAAGAAATAAAGTACATATAAATACATAAGACTAGGCATTTCCTAGCAGAGTACCAGAATATCAGGAGCGTCGGACCTGGTTATCAGACGTTGGCGTTCTCCCGAGCAATCCTCCAACCACATTTGTTACAGTATCAGAAAGCTGCCTTTGTTGCATTTGAGTATGCTTGACATAGAACAGCCGAACACTTGTAGCGTTCCATATGCCTAAGGGTGACATTCCCCGGACATATATTTCTCCCCAAATCAACGATGTTAGCCATACGGTAGATGCTTCGGACCACTAATTTTGAGCGATTTAAGACGTAAAATTGAACAATCGAAAAAATTGAGACGCACAAGAAATTTCCGAGCTACGATTGGGGGTGCCGAAGGAAGAACATGCGTCAGAGTTGTATTTGCAAGAAAATCAATGGCAAAATTCGTGGAGGCAGCTTTTCTGGAGGTCTGTATTTCCTGTATCTTTGGAAGGAGCTCTGATATGACCAGGCGTATATAATACAGTGGTAAGCTAGAGTAAATCAGTAAACATGTCGTTTTTCATGAATTTCAGACGCACCCCTGTAGCCATGAGGTCACCTGGTGGTCATCATGAGTAAAAATTGGGACAAGAGCGAATAAAGGCATACCCATTCCTCGGTTGGTACAAAGCCATTTCGTCCAACAGAGGCTGCAGCGACACCAACGTCCTCAGCTGAGAGTGAATGCCTCTCTTTCATTTTTCCCCTAGCCTTTTCCGACCTTGGGGACGTGCTGCCCTCCGCAACGTTGGTATTACCACTGCCTACGGATGCCTCTACTTCTACAGTGAATTCATCTTCCTCCTCGACACCCCCTTCACTCAGAAGCCGAGCCTTCTCTACGTCACCCGAATCCCTGGGTTCTAGAGACCCTTCCGATTTTCGAGCCTGTTCCTCTTTGACTAGTCGTGCGCGTTTGATTTCGCAAAGGCCCCGTAAAAGTGTGAATGTTTCGAGGTCCTCAAAGGATTTATGAGATGACAAGATGGCATATATCAGGTTGGGATTTTCTGAAAAGCTATGCAAGATGACAGAGTTGAAAATCTCTAACCTAATTTGCAATTGAATTCCCTGTGAAGCGTCGAAAGGATCAAAGCTTACATAAAATATAGGAGTCGAGGATGTCCCTCATCCGACAAGAGGAAGAGTGGATTTGAGAAGGAAGTGAACAGCTGGATGAGTCGCGTTGAGGCTGTGACACTAAGTTTCTTGAAATATGGAGACACATTCGATAAAGCAATAACAAGCGCCGGATAAAGTGAGTTGAGACTCCCAGGTGTTGTCGCTATCATAGAGTAGACGATCTGCACAGCCTCATTGAAACTGATAATCCCTCCCATAAAAATGCACTGACCTGTATGAAGAAATCTGTCATTGTTCCACCATTATTGTATTTAGCTGGGACCTGGCCCTTGATAGGACCAGACAGCCGTGCACCGAACGACTTCTCACCAGATAGTGTCTGAACAATGTACGACAAAGCTCTGCATAGACCATGTTGCTCTGGGGCATATGAATATTCCCTGACCCACACAGCGAAGAACTCACCGGGCTTATCCTTAATTTCCATTCCATAGGTCAATAGATATGCAAGTAAGACCATGGACTTCTCCGATTCAAGAAGATGGAGTCTAAATTTCTGATAAAATGTAAGCTTCCAGATCTATGTTTGGGAGGCTTGTCTACCTTGTTCAGGTCAAGAATCTTCCAGCAAAAAATGGCTGTGACTCGTGAGCGTTTGTCTTAGTCACAATGACATGACTGACTGGTTTCATTAATATGAGGTATGGCCTTTCGTGAGCCAGGAAGGACATTGCTGATGGTAGCCATTTGCTGTTCGAAGATACCGATAATCCCATCAATGATAAAATCGAAGTCTTTCGTCCTGTGCTATCCAGAAAGTTAGATCAAGATAAGTGTGAGGGTGTTGTAAACCTCACTAGCTTCATTAAGAAGTAGCGGAACGTATTCGTTTTGGCTGTTGGTGAAACGACCTGAGCATCTCCAGAACCTATGGTGGCATCTCGAGCTGACCCGCTCTGGAAGTCAAGTAAAACACAGAGTATTTGCAGGCACATGCCCACAAGATTCGTCCTTGAATCCTCCCCTTTGAAGACGAGATGGTTGTAAGGTAGTTTTCCGGCCATACTGCTAATGCCAGTCTCGCTGTTTGTGGCAGAATTCATGACAACATTCAGAAGGGAACATAAGAGGGTAAGTACGCCGCGTCTCGAGGTCTTTTGAACAAGATGCAATGAGTACAACGAAGGCTTCGTGAAAAGGCAACTAGGGGGGACATATATCTGGCGAGACAAAAGTACGAGTAACAGACGCAGAACTTCGATTCTGTTGTTATCATAGGTATGACTTGATCCTGGATCTACAGTTGAACCCACCCCCTTCTCCCTGCAGAGTCTATGAGATTTACCCATACAGCAGTGATTTGGTACACACCAGATGACATAATGAATCTTATGATGATCAATTTGAAACTTCGTCGGAAGAGTAAACCCACAACAAAAGAGAAGGTCAAAGATGCAGTTGAATAAGCGATATCCTAAGGATGGAAGCCGTCTCTTCCCTTTCGATGGCTTGAGCCCGGGGGTCGTAGGCAGTGATCGAGTTTCTCGGTCACTGTCTTCTTCATCATCAATCACAAACTGTGAAGTTCCTCGTTCCTCTACATTGGATCTCAATTCTTCATCGTCCTCTACCTCATCCCTTTTCCATAGCAACTCCATCTCAAAAGTGTTGGATTCACCTTCGACATCGAAGACGACAGGAAGTACTCGCTCCAGCACACGCAGACAGTTCAATACCTCTTTTGTAGTATTGCGTTCCATTGAACTGGTTCCTGTTTTTATGAAGGACGAGGCCAGTGCGGTTACCGATGTTGTTGAGATGGAAGGAAACGTGTGGTCAGAGACAAGGTTGAATAGACGAGAAGTGACGACTTGAATTAGCGTGATGACATTTTCTGGAGCATCTATTAGAGCGCGCCGGACTGTAGAGTCAAATTAATATTTTATGTCGATATTCGACAGAGGAAACATACTGTGGTGAGGTGATACGAGGGAGAATACGTCAGAAACCGAATCGAACAGAATGAAATACTTGATAAAAGTTCGATCAATTTCATGGACAGGATCAACGGGCTAAAGACTTCGTACCTGCTCCCAATAACTGTCTGTAGCGGAAATATTCTACATGTGCTCTGCCATCAGGCCCGTTGAAAGCTGCAAGGGAAGATCGCGCACCCGGACCGTTGCTAGCTTCGAGACTCCGCCTGGCTGAGTAGGGAAAGCAAGTTTCGCCTCATCACCAAGGAAGGAACTGAACTTCTGGGGTATTCTAGAAAACATATGGGCACCAGAGTGGATTGCCTGTAGGATGAAAGTGGCTGCGTCGTGTCAACAATCAAACACACCTGTATGACCTAACCAATCAGAAGTGTAAAAATACCTGAGGTGCTATAGTCATACTCGAATCTGTATTTTGAAGACTCTTCATAACAGGAAAAATACTGCACTGAAATCCGAAAATGGTTCTACTCCGAGCTGCATAGAAACAACCGATCTGATTTCTTCTTTGTTCCTTTCCTGCAACTCTCTCATGAATACACGATGTCAGCCTTGGCCGAACAACACTCTGCCCGGACATTGTCATATATGTACAGAGCCTTCAAGACAAATCATAAAATCATATAACATCGATTTCCAGGGGTTTTAGATGAAACACAAATCAAAGACAAATTCTTCTCATAAATCATAACACCGCATTACTAGATTCAGTTCAGATACACAATAACTCCCACAATGATGAGATATAGGCTGCCTTTGGCAGTAGTCTTCACAGCCCCAGAAGCGGAACCAGAACTTGTTGGTGGTCCCACAGCCGTAGCACCGACACCTGTTAAAACAGGATTACCATCATCCATTTCCTTTGAATTGGTCAACAATCTGACTTGATACTCGTACAGTTGAAAACTTACGGTGACTTCGCTCGTCCCAATTGCCTTCGCGGCAGCAACAAAGGCATCATGTGTGTTGTTACCACTCGTCGGAGCGTTGATACTACCGACCATACCCATTCCGCAATGCTGAAACTGTACCCATGTCGGATCACTCGTTCCTAGCATATATCACTTGTCACTCACCTGCTTGCAATGGTACCAGATTGCTTGAAACGGGAATGTATCATCAATGAAGAGGACTGGAACAAACTACTTACGATCAGTACTTGTAATGTTGAGCGTGAATGTTGTGCCAATGACAAGCGCAGAATCAAAACCAGCCGAGTTGTTACCATCTGCCGTAAGGTACTTGCAAGGGTTTCCAAAAGATGATTGCGTCACTGAATGGGTGACTTGCTCAGTACTATTTCCACAGATCAGCGACTTTGAAGGACACGACTAGATGAACGAACGTTGGGAAGTAGAAAGTGACAAGATCACCAACTTGAGCGGTGATGTTCGCAGGGTCAAAGACGAAGTTACCATCCGGGAAAACGTTGATCTATAAGAATGATTAGCGATGTCAGGACCTGAAATTTCGATACCGACGTTATGGTGTCCTGCCGTATCGGGTGGTGCAGATGGGACTGGTGCAGAAGCGCTACTCGTGGGGGGAGGAGCGCCATACTGAGCGACAGTCAACTGCGCGAGGAATAGGCCCAACAAACCCTTGAGAATCATTTATTGAGGAGAGGACAGTAAGGAATGATTGTTGAATAACGGTTGTGGTTCGACATCGCTTTTAAGTCATTTTTGGCTCTGTGAAAGTTTGCCCGAAGGCGGGCATCCCTCTGTAAGCATATACTGCTAAGAATATGAGATCCTTCCCATATACATCAAGATACCCAAGATGCCGCGTCCTTGGCATGTTTTCTGTAAAATGCAGCGTGACTACATGTGACTACATCTGGAGTACTTCCAATATATTTATAGCTGATAATTACATGATGAACACGTTTCGAGTAGCTCAAAACTTCTTTTCATTTGGATCGGTGGACATAGCCGCTTAGCTCGAAGCAATTCAGCAGACTTGCTGATCGACTGCCTCAAGCCTGTGGAACTTCGTCATTGTTGAAGTTAGGCAAAGGAGTCAGTCGGATTTCCGATCGGCTGCAAACCATATTAATTAGGAAACTGTAGTATGCAATGTAGGCACATGCGAGACTAATTAGCGACCAATTAGCACGACTCCGTGACGCCGATGTACTGCTGATCCTGAATGTGACATGTTTCCCCTGATTGTAGTTCATGGATGACCAAGAACATTTCGATCCTCATATCCATATTGGTAACCTTCGCGTAAAGAGCCAGTTGAATGGTGCCCCAAAAGTAATGTCCAACCGATCAGTCAATATATCCAAAAATTTCGAAGAATCCGGTAACAAGACTCGACCTAGTTTCGAGGTGGTTGTGAGAGAAAAACCTAACGCCTAACTTCTCGAGCATTGGAAGTACAAATAAGTCGGTAGCCATGGTTGATTAGATACCCAGGAAAGGGGCAGGTTCCATGAACAAGCTGGCCATTACAAATTAAGCAATGTGACGATCACTTTATTATTCCTTTTATACAAGCATGCATAGACGTGGGGTAGGTCTTGCAGCATTTGACAGACAAGAACAGTCAAAGCGCTCCTATGCCCAACTATCGTCCACAATCTCCCAATCTCAAGTCGATCACCTTCATTCACAGCTCACACAGTTCCGCACCGCTCTTGCTCATTTCGCCTCAACCCACCGTGACTCCATCAAAAGCGATCCAACTTTCCGCCATGCATTCCAACAAATGTGTTACTCGATTGGCGTCGACCCATTGGCAGGTCCGAGGAAAGGCGGGTGGTGGGCCGAGATGCTAGATATCGGTGATTGGCAGTACGAGCTTGGTGTTCAAATCGTTGATGTGTGTGTGAGCACGAGACATCACAATGGAGGTTTAATTGAAATGTCCGAGCTCGTCCGAATGGTGTCTAAACTGCGTGGGGTTAATAGCGGGGAGATAACAGAGGATGACATCGTGCGTAGTATCAAGACACTCCAACCTTTAGGTGCCGGATATCAAGTCGTTAAAATTGGGGGAAAGAAGATGGTCAGAAGTGTTGTGAAGGAGTTGGACGATGATCAGGCTACTATTCTCGCCATTGCGCAAGAAACCAATGGAAGAGTAGTCGAGAACATGCTTGTACAAAAGAAGGGCTGGACAATGGATCGTGCGAAAGCTGCTCTGGAGAACATGCTACTGAGAGACGGTCTCTGCTGGCTTGACGAACAGGACCAAGAATGTGGCCGAGCATATTGGGTTCTCTCTGCCATGCGATGGGAAGTTTGAATATTAATTACAAGTTAGTCTTCTACTAAGATACAGCTTATTGTACTGATCATCTCGAAGTGTTGTTATTGGTCCTGCTGTGAATCCATGATACTCGAGTTCGAGCTGGGATCTGGAGCCCATTTTGATTCTGTCCGTCTTGGTGATCTTGGACCTCCTCCGTCTGAAGAGGATGTGAGTCAATCGGGGAAACAATTAATTAGCAGCGTACCTGATAGAACATCCTCTTCGTCTGCAGTCATCATCCCCTCCACGGCAAAGTTAATACACCGGACCTCTAGCGTCCTGATATTCACCATGACGAGTGTCCCACTCTTTGCAAAACTCGGCAAGAGCACAATACGACTTCGAATCTTCTCACCACTTCGTGTCTGTTCGGTGATCAGTTTGGTACCGAATTCGGGTTGCGCTCCGACGACATAGATATGCGGCGTCTCTTTTATAATGAATGGGTCAACCGTGAAATATGGGTGACACCACAGTGTGTCTGGCGCTGTTGGTGACATATGTCTCCATTTGAGTGTGCTTTCGAGGATAGAGAGGCGGGATATGGGTGGCGAAGGGAGATACTTGAACATATCATTCAGAGGTTGTCCGGAATTTACTAGGATAGACCTTCTACACCCCTTTCTTGATGAAGATCCAATGTTGATGTATGTAGGATTACTTTCCGAGTAAAAAGTCTCAAACTTTGTTGAAGCTTCACCAAAAATAGCTTTAGGGAATGGTTGCTGAGGCATAATGGCCCCAGATGGGTCTTCTGGTCCAGGTAGTATGTGAATAGGCATGACTCGAGCAATATCGAGTAAATGCGCCGAAAGTTCGTAAATAGGGTTGATTTCGAAGGTCGTTTGATCCAGTCCTCGCTTTCTCTGGGCAGATCTCGCATGAGGTCTGAAGTCTGAGATGAATGAAAAAATAAACGCACAGCTTTACGTTCCGCATACGAAGGCGTCTCGATTCTATCGGCGAGAGCACTAGCTGTCACAGAATTTCCAGCAATTATCAACCTCGAAATTCTAGCTGCACCAAGCTGATCCTCCTCTCCACCCTCTTCTCCCGTCAAATATTCTGTCAACATCTGTAGCTGTGCATCCGTTGGTGTAGTTGATCCCATTTCAAGTCCTGAAACTAAGCCCACCCACTCATCATCAGAGGTCACCGTTTCTGTGAGCAAATTTTTGAATCAGCCTCATAGATCATCAACTCAATAAGAGTATGCGAACACCGCACCATCCGCATCTATTGCATCCTCATCCATGGAGTCCTCCTTCATGCTATCTTCTCTATAGGCTTGCGGCGCCATTCCTGCAAAACAGATGTCCACGACCTCAAAATCTCCCTCTGGGGTTTCCGCTCCAAGTGCACTTATTATTACGCCTGTAACCAAATTCTTACCCTTCAAAACATCTCCTACAAGTCGGATACGACCAGACTCGTCCTCAATCATGACACTATCAGTATCCGAATAAAACTTCTTCGGTGGGGGCGGAGGCAGTATCGAATGCTATCCATCGCCAAAGAGGTAAATGGCGTTACCACTCGAAGAGAGCTGAAGCCTAGAGTCAACGCACATCTCGGGCTATGTCTTCCATAACATTGGGTTTCATCGGCATTTCCATGTATATGGTCCCTATGATATAACATAGCTGCCCTTTCACTACGTCCAGGACTCTGGGCACCCGGGTAGGTTTCCCAGGGGCATTATTCCATAGATCGAGTGCATTCTTCTCAAGGAACTGTCTTAATAGCCGCAAGCGTATGAAATATATGTTCGCATATTGATGCTTGTAAGATTTGTTGTTTTTGTCAATGATAAAAGAAGGCGTCGACTCGAGTGGAGGAAGAAGCGATGTTGACGCTCTTGTAGCCTGTAGGGGCTTGCTGAAAATGCAGATATGTCAAGATTAATGCTTCTAGTGAGATATTCACCCACAGTTTTTGCACAGGTGCCATTGGTAAGGACAGCCTGGAAGAAATTGATGGCTTGTGCTATTCGAGAATTGACGCGTAGTTTGGCTGTATTGACGCGTCTTACCAGTGCTCAACCAGTGCTAAACCATTCCCTGGTGTCTTGCTATCGCCACAATATTGGACAACCCACAATCAAACTCGTCTTTCAAGATCGGACAATTCTCACCCGGTGAGTGCTATGTGAGACACTATCTGGACAATGTTTGATAGATTGCAGATAGTTCCTACAATTACAGGGATGGTTAACAACTATGTTACAGCGTTTAGCAAGGGCGTGCATATGTTCCAGAGTGATCACTCTCTTCCGGCCTAACGCGAAGGCCGTGCTTCGTCTTCTCATGGTCCCAACCAGTGGTGGCATCAGCTGTCGTGAGGAAGGTATGGAAGGACTGCTCATCGCCTGTAAGGATGTCAATGATATCAAACTGTTCAAATCTGCTTTTAGTGCTGAAAGAATGCGAATTCAGCTAAAACCCACAAGATTATCAATGAATCTTTGGATAAGCTGCAATTTATACACGTTTCAGTTCCATTCAACAACTGACTTGATTTCATCTGCTCACCAATTCAGTCATGTTTTCTTTGACTACCACCCGTAGTATTTCTATGTCCTCACACTCTGGAGGTAGGTTATAATTTGGCACTAACCTATTCACCAATGTTACCTGAGACACCAGAAAGCGAACAGGTACATACCACCCACGTGTCCTTAAAAGAGTTTGAATCCAACTTTGTTGAAAGCGAGGATACTGCTTCTTGAAGCTTTCTGAGAATTTGAAAGCAACGACTGGTAAACCAGGTTCATAGTCCTGTGAGAAGATCACTATCTTCCTCAGGTATTGGCGATCCGAAAGTCACCTACCTCAACGTTAGGCGAATTGATCATCTTCTCATTGCCCAATCCATTGGGACGATGAATGTCGCTCAGAACATCGAAATAGCCACTCCTCTCCAAAGCCCGACTCAACAACCGAGCATTCTTCAAATCATTCAGTGCAAGTTGCTGATAACCCTGATATCCGAGGTGCACAAGGTTGAAATACTGAGCTATTATTGGAGCAGCTGGACGCGAGAAGGTCAGAGAAAATGTGAACTCGACAGAACC
>Ga0154005_100623_pt1 | contig 12661 bp, 16 predicted proteins | sample TSFL089MetaG_FD_104698 | JGI IMG/M metagenome (GOLD analysis project Ga0154005, IMG submission 104698) | Attine ant fungus gardens microbial communities from Florida, USA - TSFL089 MetaG | ecosystem: Host-associated > Fungi > Mycelium > Unclassified | place: USA: Florida, Lake Talquin State...
TAAGGCTTCATAGTCTGAGGATTAGACCTCAGACTTAACAACATCTTTTGTTGCTTATTCTACCTTGCTTGAGAATCCAAAACTCTTCAATCACAAACTCAGTAAGTGACCTTTTGTGATAGTAAGTGCTGTCCTTCCCTTCATATCATGTTTTTGGTCCCAATAATATGATGTCATCTAGAAAGTTTGGCACTTTGTCTGTCTTATGCTGGAGGATGAATGCAACATTGTTATGAAAAATACTGACCAATTCTGTCCAAACTTGAGGGAGCACTGTGAGACGCATGGTGCTTAGGAGAGTATCAAAGATTGTGTAGTCCCTAGACTCCTCTGCTAATGTGTGGTGGTCATACTCTACAAAGAGGTCTAGTCCTGAGTATATTGATCTTGCTGAACATTGCTCTGCATATAAATAGATGAGTGGTGGCTCTTGAGAATTGCAAACAGTGATGGCATTGAGTGGGGTAAGATTGTGAACAATGCATAAGTTTCCATCTTTCTTTACCACTGTAAACCATTGATGACAATAGGAGCTGTATGATGTTTTATATACCCCTGAGTCAACCTTCCTTCTAATAAGCTCAATCACCTTCTCACAGATTCATGGGGGGATTGGCAATGTTTTCCATGCCCATGGCACATGTTCTTGTACCGGGATCTTCACCAGTGAGAAATAATCCTCATGGAACCTCCCTTTCTTTGTCTTGTCCCATGCTAAGCCCTTTTCATTCAACTGCAGCACCTGCATTACCAACTGTGTCTCCTCTGGCCACAAGAAAGTGTTAGACTACAGTCCTATGCCCTCCATTCTCTCCTTCATTAGACAGATCCCTGGCACAAACAAGGGTGGGTATGGAGATATTGATGGTAAGGTCTCTAGGGGATCTTCTGGAAACTGTCTCACAATCCTTATGCCTAACAGCATTGTTCCTGGCACCAGCTGGACCTTTACAGCTACCCTCTTATATGCTAGGCACTGCACCATACTGTCATATGCAACGAACAATGCAAGGACCATCTCTATAAGAGAATCCTTCCCTCCTTTCATTATTTGTCCTTCTCCATCTTTACCTCTCACTACCAACATCCCATTCCTCAGCCTATCCCCAACCCTTTCCTTTGTTAGTACTAACACCTGTCTCCTTTTATCCCCTGGATCCAAAATTTCCACTTCTATACTACCATCTGCTTGCTCAATCTTCCCCAGCTTTATACTCTTTTGCCATGGTCTCTGTTATGATTTGCTCTGACACTTATCTTTTTCTTTATTTAAATTAATTAATTAACAACTATACAACAGTATGACTTAACAAACATGACGCGGGAACATCAGGATCTAATAAAAGGACAAGCAGGGGAAAGGCATGTGTCAATCACACATCTATCAGGTAGCTGCCATGTGTGAGAGAACATGTGGGCAAAAGCTGTCTAACATGGGAAGATACTCAGGACTTGACAAATGGTAGTCCATAGATACCTTGATCTCTCTTAGAATAGCCTTAGCATAGCCACTTGTAATTATATAAATAGCTAGGCAATTCATAGAGAGAACTCTGTCAAGTTCTCCTTGTCTTTAACCTCATACCCTCTGAGGGGGATCCAGGATTGTCCCATGGGTCCTGACAGTCTTCCCAGTAACAACTGGTACAGTGCTGACTGCACCACAAACACATATGCATATGTTTTTACCCCTCCCACTTCCAATTCCAAGTACTCCACACATCCCTGTAACTCCTCCTTCCCTCCGTTTGCTGTTTGCACCATCATTCTTCTCTTTCTGTTTACCTCTAACACCAGCTCATCACATAGGTCCTTTCAAACAATCACAATCTCTGACCCCTTATCTAATACTACCAACTCTCGTTGTTTCCCTATAACTACTACCTCTACCTCTCGCAGTAGTGTCGCAAACTCTAGTGGGGTCCTGAGCATAGTGGCTAAGGTGGCTCCAACTGCTGGCATCCTGTTTTGCATATATGTTTGGTCCACCATCTCCCATTGCAGGTCCCCACTGAGTGCCAACAGGTCTTGAATTTGGATATTAGGTACCTTCACCTCCAGTATCCTTTACAAGACTTGATACAGCGTCTCCACATCTACAATTCTTGGCTCTCGACAGTATGCAGGCTGTTATATCTCCTCTGTCTTCTTCTTTCCACTTCTATTGATCCATTGTTCTCCACCTTCCCCTCCCTTATCTGCCCCTTTCTCTACTTCCTTTTTCCCCTGTGCTCTCATCATCACCAATTCTCCAACCTTCTCCTTTTTACTCTCCAATTCTGCTATAACTCCCCACACCAACTCTTCCTCCTCTACCTGTGTAGCTTCAACAAATGAGCTGAGCTTTGTAGACATTGCTATTATTCTTACTAAGTTAGGTGGTGTGTCCCTCCCATTATTCTTTATATCTATTGCTCTTTTGAGCCCTCCTGGATGGTGAGTATCAATCAGCAACCCATTAGGGTGTGCATAATAGCCATTTGGTTGGAGTAGGGCTCTCCCAGATTGAACATATTCAGTAGCTGTTGGGCAGGTCCTTAAGTGACATTCTGGCTTCTTGCAGAAATGACAAGAAAAATTACACAGCATAGAAGCAGTAGGCTGGGAGTATTTGGGGTAGGAGGGTATCATGGTGGCACTTGTTGCCATGACAGTTGAGGCTCCAAAATGAGAGGGTGGAGGGAGGTTGTTTATCATTTCAGAGGCTAGGACAAATAATTGTGCATAGGTGGCTGTATATGCATTGTCTTTCACATTCAACTGTAGGAGCTTCCTGGTGAGTTCATCTATCTTTTCCTGCCCCTCTTTCCCCTCTTCCTCCTCATTATCTGATTCTAACCCTGTTTCCATCCTAATTACCTCATCCTCTGACTCCTCATCACTCAACTCTCCCCTTCTCTCTTTCTTCCCCTTCCTCAATGTTCACCCCCATCCTCCTCTTGCTGATGCCTTCCTTAACATGAAATGGCCTGCTTCTATTGCCTTTTCTACTTCTGGGATGTGGTCACTCTCAAAGTCAGGGTCTTGGGCCTCTAAACAGTTGCTTATTGCATATTGCAGCTCTTGAGGGAGTTCTTTCCAAAAGTATTCATCATGTTGCTTCTTGTTAATAACATCTGCTTCCACCAGGTCTGCTGCAACAATCCAGAATTTCCTGTAGTATGTGTCCAAGTCCTCTTCATCTTCAATGCTCCCTTTTGCTGACTTTTTGACTAATTTGACCAGTTCAGCCACTGTCAGTTTGTTTTCTAGAAGGGTCTTTAAGTAAGCCCCCATTATTTTCCTTTTTAACATCACATAGTTGTCTCCATATCCCTCTAGTCTTTTCCAGAACTTCTTCATCTCCTTGTCCACATACTTCACCACCATCTTTGTCTTCTCCTTTGTTATCAATCCATGTTTTTTAGCCAACTCCTCAAACCCTTCCAAAAACTCCTTCAACTTCTCTGGATTCCTCAAATCAAATTCTGGGGCTCACCTTGATCCTGGAGCTGGCATGCCCAATACTCCTGTAGTTATGGACGTCAACATAATTAAATTTTTAGTGAGGTTCAATAGTTCTCTTCTTGCATGTTCCCTAAGACTTTCTTCTTTTATCTGAGGTCCCTTAGGCTTATTGCTATTCTTAGCTGCTTTCTTGGGCCTTGTAACATCTGCTGGTCTTTCCTTTAGCTGTGTTCTTCTTCTTGTCCTTAGTGTGCTAGCACTTAAACCATCTTCTGACTGATTTTTGTTAGACATTTTGATAATAGGATTAGAGGATAGACAACTATCCCCTCATGGTGGGCTCTAATTTGTGGGAAGGTAAATGAGTTTAGAGAGGAAAGTTGTTTTAGGCTTTTTTTTTTCTTTGAGAGTAAAAAAGATATATATTTTTTGTGTCATGTTACTTTTACTATTGATAATTACATAATTATCTAATAGAATTGAAATAGAAATTAAATGAATGAGAACACTAATAAAAGAAATAGAAATAGAAAGAGATGATGAAGCACACCCCTGTAATAAAATGGCAGATAAACTGGGGCATCTATGGCAGCAGAATATTTTATTTCTTTTTCATTTTCTTTAATTATGTAATAGTTTGAAGTGTGTGGGACACTATGACTCAAAAGGAGTCTGCAGGATAATTCAAGTAGACAAATACTAGTAAATACTGATTTGCATATAAGTAGCTAGACCAATTAGCGAGGACTCTAACGAGTTCTCTTTATCAACTCTGACTTAGAGTATGGACTTAAGTTATCATAACTGACATTCACTACAACCTCCTATTATGCAGGTAGCCCAAAGGCTACCCCCACACCATCTGCCTCTGGGGTCTAAACTTCCCAGTCAGTCTACTTAAACCTGTAGCCCTACTATAAGAAAGTTGGGATTGGTCTAAGATGACCACACACCAAGAGAGTAATAAGAGTAAAACTGGACAGGGATCGAGGTGATTGGTGTCCTGAATGTAGAAAAAAGTTCTAGTGTAGTGACCGGCAGTTGTGATAACTTAGGATTACACTCTAAGTCAGAGTTGACAAAAAGAACTTGTTAGAGTTCCTGCTAATTGTTTTATGCTACTTATACAATTTATCTATTTGTACACATTATATTTCTCTTGTATTTCCCCATCAAGTCACTGTTCCCAATTTGGTAATAAGTTCTCATGCATCCAATAAAAGAAAAGAAAAGAAAAATAAATATTGACTTAGAGGGAATGAACGATTCATGATACCACTTCTCTCTCAAGGGTCCTCATTCCAAGGACTTTTCACAGCTCATTGTATGGGTCCCTCAAATCACCCATATTGTCTTCTTCATTCTCTAATTCTTCCAAATATTTTCTATCTTCCTTAATTCTCTGTCAATCTTCCTCTTCTTCTTTTTTGTTCCACTCTTCCACCATTCCTCCCTTGTACTCTTTCTGTTCCTCCTCTATTCTTTTTAGGAATGGGTTTCTACTATATCTAGAAAATGGATTTCTTTTCTACTATCTCCAATTTTCCTCTATTTTCTTCTAGTACTCTCAGTTGTACTTTTTGTTGCCCCATCTATAGAGCAACTTTGTCATATATCTTCTTGGTAATTCTCTACTAAACACTGCTTTATCTCTCTCTTGTCATTTTACTTCTTCTTCCTCTTCTCTATCATATTCTTTCTTGAATTCTTCTACTAGCTCCATTGCATTCTTTAAGTTTTCTCTGCTTTCCTATGTGTCTTCTTCTGCCATGCATCCCTTCCATTGTACCAGATATTTATCCCTTTTTCATATCTTTCTCTTGTTCATAATCTTCTCCACCTCTCATTTTTCTTCTCCTTCAATTACCACTAGTTGTGGCATTTCTTTTCTCTGCCCTTTTGCTTGTGACTTATACCTTTGTACTTGACTAACATTAACTACCAGATGTATCTTAATTGTACTAGGCAACTCTAATTCTATTGCATTACTAGAGATGATTGCCTTTACTTTGTAAGGTCCTACAAAGCATTTTATGAATTTCTCAGTATGTCTTCTGGCTATTTGGTACTTCAAGTCTTTAGTACTGAGTAGCACTAAGTCACCTATTCTGTATTTCTCTACATCCCCTTTCTCTCTGTCTGTTATGATTTGCTCTGACACTTATCTTTTTCTTTATTAAATTAATTAATTAATGACTATATAATAATATGAATATAATGACTACGATGCAAAAATGTCAGGATCTAATAAAAGGACAAGCATGGAAAGATTGAGTGATAATCTGAGCTTGATCACATGCCTATCAGGCAGCTACCATATGTGAGAGAACATATGGGTAGAAGCTATCTGATGTGGGGAATTACTCAGGACTTGACAGATGGTAGTTAATAGATACCTTGATCTCTCTTAGAATAGCCTTAGCATAGCCACTTGTAAACAAATAAATAGCTAGGCAATTCATAGAGGGAACTCTGTCGAGTTCTTCTCATCTTAACCTCATACCCTCTGAGGAGGATCCAGGATTGTCCCATGGGTCCTGACAGGAGGTACTGTTTCAGCTCCTAGTTCATCCTTTCCATTTGGCCATTAGTTTGTGGGTGGAATGCCATGGACAATTTTGTCTTGATTTCTAGCATGTGATTTAGCTCTTTCATGATATCTACTGCAAAATGTGGTCTCCTATCCGAGATAATGCTATTTGGTAGTTCATGTAATTTCCAAATATTATCTCTGAATAATCATGTTAGTTCCTCTGTATTCATTCTTTCTGTGGTAGGTACAAAATATACCATCTTTGTGAATCTATCTACTATTACCAAGATTGAATCATATCCTTGAGCTAAAGCTAACTTTGTAATGAAATCTGCACTGATATGGGTTCACACCTTCTCTGGAATCAAATTTGGCATAAACTTTCCTGCCGGTAGTTGTGTTTGATTCTTGTTGCATTAGCAAATATCGCATCCCTCTACATATTGCTTTACTTCTCTAGTGATCCCTGGCCATCAGAAGTTTCTCATTATCAATTCCGCAGTTTTCCACTGTCCTCCATGTCCCCCTACAGGCCTGTCATGATGCAGCCTAATCACCTCTGCTCTCAACTTCTCATCTTTAGGGACATATACCTTCTCTTCTTTTAGCATCAAACTGTCCTCTTGATGCCACTCTTCATCTCTCAACATTTTTACATCTGCTCACTTCATTTCCTCTACTGCCTTTATTACTTCATCATCTCTCGCTTCACACTTTCTTACTTTATCTAGTAAGTCTACCTCTTCTATTATTACTTTCACTGCTCTAATCCCTTTTGCTTCTAACTACTCCTTCTTTACCAACATCTGTTCCTTGTTATCTTTCACCACTCCTATTTCCCAATCTGGTCTCCTGCTCAATCCATCTGCCTTCCCCATTTTGCTTCCTGGGATATACTTTAATACAAAGTCAAATCTTGACAAGTACAGAGCCTATCGCACCTGTCGGCGATTTAACTTTTGATTACTCATAAAGTACTCTAAATTCTTGTGGTCCATCCACACCTCAAATTTACTCTTTGTCCCTTCTAGAAAGTATCTCCAAGCTTCTAAGCATCAAATCATGGCCAACATTTCCTTGTCATGTATTTTGTAGTTTTGTTCTGTTTCATTTAATGACTTAGAAATGTAGGCGACTAGTCTCTATGTATTGTTCTTGTATTTAATAGACAACACCCCTCCTATTGCAAAATTAGAAGCATTTACCTCTACTCTGAACTCTCTGTCTAATTCAGGCACAACTAATAAGGGTTGGCTTGTAAAGACTTTCTTCAGCTGCTTAAATGCCCTTTGCTGCTTGACTTCCCAGTTCTACTTCTCTTCTTTCCTTGTCAAATTATTTAAGGATCGGGCTATCTTTGCAAAATCCTTTATGAATCACCTATAATAATTGGCAAGACCCAAAAACTTTCTGATGTCTCTGACTGTCTTTGGTACAGGCCAGTTCAACACCCCCACTACTTTATTTTCCTCTATCTCAATCTTTCATTGTCCCATTACTACTCCCAGAAAGTTCACCTTTTGTACCTTCCAGGCACATTTCTCTGGTTTTACATATAGGTCATTCTCCTCCAATCTTTTCAACACCTCTACAATCTCATCATGTCCCTCTTCTGTCTCTGCTCCTACTAGAACATCATCTATGAATGCCACCACTTTTCCCTCATTAATCATATCCCTCAGAATTTCATTCATTATACCTTGAAAGGTAGCAGGTGAATTTGTCATCCCAAAGAACATAACTATGGGTTTATATGATCCTACATGTGTAGTAAAGGCCACCTTCCACTCATCTCCTTCCTTTATCCTCACATTGTTATAGCCCTACTGGAGATCCATTTTAGTAAACACTCTTTTGTTACCCATAAAGTTTACTAAATCTGTAATAAGTGGCAGAGGATAATTATTCTTGATTGTCTGCTTGTTGAGTCTCCTGTAGTCTATAACCATGTGCTTTCACCTGTCCTTCTTGCCTACAAAGAACACTGGCAATGTTTGAGGTGATTTTGAAGGTCTAATATAACCCTTCTTCAAGTACTCATTAACAAACTTCTGGACCTCTTCTTTCTCATTTCTAGAGAGAGGGTATACCCTTGCTTTGCTTATCTTGAAGTCATCTCTGAGATCAATTACATGGTTCCACACTTTTCTAACTAGCATCCTTTCAGACTTCCATCCTAACTCTCTCTACATGTCCTTTGTAGAACATGTTCACTTCTACCTCATGAGTGATTTCACCTCCACTGTTACTGGTGCCATCTACATTTCTCACTTGTATTGGCTGATTTAACTTGATCAACCTATAATCTCCCTTTTGAGCTAGACTCCTGCTCATAAACATCCCCATTACTCTACTATTCAACAACACCTTCACCATTCTTCCTTCATGGGTATCTATTCTCTTGATATCCACATTCATCCATACTTCTCTTAAAGGCTTAAACATTTGTCTCACTTCTCTCATGTCCCCTTTCTGTACTGCCTTCTAATTGATAGTTCCTGGCACACTCTCTGGATTAGTAATTCCACCCCTCCTCTTCTGGGCCCTAGGCACTGACCATTCCATCTTTCCACCCCAGTTTCACCATGGCACTTTCTTTTTTGTTCTACAGGGTAGACAGAACACCTCTCCTTTCTTATTCCTTTCTACCTTTCCTCCTATCACTGCATCTTTGCCTCCACATATGCTACACTTCACTCTTTCTGCTCTGCCTCTTTCTGCTTCCTTCTCTCTCCAATTCCATGCCTCCTTGCAACTTCCACACCACATGTTGCACAACTGCCCTTTGCTCAGAAAACTCTGCTGTCAGGATCAGTAGGGCAGTCCCTGATCCCTCTTTAGGGTTATAGAGATTAAGACAAGGAGAACTTGACAGAGTCACTCTATGAATTGACTAGCTATTTATATAAGTACATATGGCTATGGCTAGTCTATTCTAAGAGTAACTATGGTACCCATCTATCAAGTCCTAAGTAATTTCCCACGTCAGACAGCTTCTGCCCACATGTTCTCTTATATATAGTGGCTGACTGATAGGTATGTGATCTAGCTCAGATCATCACTTGATCCTTCTTATGCTTGTCTCTTTTATGTTCATGACATTCCCACATTGTAGTTGTTGTATCATGATGTCATTAATTAATTAATTAATAAAGAAAAAGAATAAGTGCCAGAGCAAATCATGACACCTGCCCCCTATTCTCCTAAGTTTTCATTCCCTTGTAGTTGCATCTTCTGCACTCCATAAGGGTCACTACCTCCCACCACATTGTTCACCCCTCCATACTCATTACTGCTCCTCTTGGAGGCAGTCCCCTCATTCTACAGTGCTCCTTTAGCTTCTCCCACACATCTCTTGGTGGTGCTGCTTCCTTCCTCTTTCTCTCTTTCATTTTTGAACACTCCCATTTCTTGTGTTCCTCCTCTCCACACCTAAAACACCTTACTCTCTTTTTCACCACTTCCTGCCTCCTTATCTCTCTCACTCCACACTGCATTACTCAACTCTTTAACACCTCAAATCTATTCTGAGGGTTCATCTTCTTCATCTCCTCTTTTCCACTCCTACACTTTTGGGCAAGATACCTGAACCTTCCACATCATCTGCATAATCTCCCTTCTTTCCCTTCTAATTCTGCCCTTAGTTTGGCAAGGGCATGCCTGTGGTTGAGCATGTTGCTCATAAGGTTATTGTATTGGTCCAAAGACATTGTGTTATGTTCTGGACAGATGTTGCATAAAGAAAAATAAATATATTTCTTAAGGGTTCATAGTATGTCTACTGGGGTGCACAAGTCTTCTCCCAGCCAGATGCCTACTGCCTTACTGACTACTGCCCTAATGATACTTTGGCTATCACTCCACAGAGGAGATCCCTACTATCACAAATAGCCACTTACTTATTTGTGATTGCTTTGAGTTTAGAGGTTCTCAAAAGTGTTTGAAGTGATTTAGAGTAAGCAACAAAAGATGTTGTTAAGTCTGAGGTCTAATCCTCAGACTAGGAAGCCTTATATACATGAATAGATTATCTGTGCACCTAGACAGAGCATCATATGTTCTACTGCCTATTGTTCTACATATGGTCATCAGAAGCATATTGAAGAGAGCTTCTATATGCACATGGAAGTGAACGTCTGCATTTGGCGGTTCCCGAGATATCTGCCGATCAGTGTCCGGCACTGATTAACTGATATCTCAGTGAGTACTGATCACTTTGACACATTTTGAGCATTGTTTGAAAGGTCTTTATGAGGGCTTTTGGACATATCCTAGACCATGGAAATTGTGCAAGTATCCATGGAGTTATGGCCAAATAAAGTTTGTGACACCTATACTAATTGCCTTCTTAAGGATGCAGCAATATTCCTCTGCATAGAGTGATCACAATGGACCAGTAGCATGGAGTATATAGTATGAAGAATTTACAAGTAACTACCAAGCACCACTCAGTTGTAAGGTCTGGTCTAAGCTAGTACCTGAGCTTGGTCCTAGCTGTCCACCTCTGGGGTCTAAACTTCCTAGTCAGTCCACTTAAGCCTGTGGCCCAGCTATGAGGAAGTTGGGAGTGATCTGAGTCAATCACACACCAAGGGAGCAATAAGAGTAAAGTTGAACAAGGATCGAGGTGATTGGTGTTCTGGAAGTGAAAACAAGTTCTAGTGTAGTAACCCTCAGTTGAGATAACTTAAGGTTACACTCTAAGTCAGAGTTGATAAAGAGAACTCATTAGAGTTCCTGCTAATTGCGCTACACTACTTATACAATTTATCTATTTGTCCACATTAGGTTTCTCTTGCATTTTTCTATTGAGTTACTGTTCCCAAGTTGGTAATAAGTTCTCATGTGTCTGATAAAAGAAAAGAAAAGAAAAAGAAAATAAATATTGACTTAGAGGGAATGGGCAATTCATGACACATATGCCTCATTCAACAAAAATGGTCAGTTCAAGATTTGGACTCAGGAGATTGACTATGATACACCTAAAATGCCTTTTAGATTCAACACAACTTGCTAAGAACAAGTGATATCACAAATGAGAAACCTGGTCAAGATGATAGGACTAGTGAGTTTTGATATGGGTATTAAACAGAACTGCTGCACTTTGGGTGATATAACATCATATCACTTGTCATCATTCCATCGTCTCAGATTAACACACTTGTAAGGAACAGTCACCCAAGTAACTCAAGTAGGCAGCTCCCAACTCTAAGTCAGAGCAGACAAAGAGAACTCATTAGAGTCCCTGTTGGATTTGAGTACACTACTTATACCTATTCTACCTGGTCTGTCCACTACTTTCCCATGGTGATCATGTGACATCCCATGTGACTTCTCTGATTATGTAAGTCTGTTCTAAAAATAGAAAGTAAAAAAATGGAAAAGAAAAGAAAAAAAAACAGAGTCTTTGTGTCATGATTCATGATAACACTAGCATGTTTCATCTTCCTTCTAACTTCCTTTTTCTTCCCTATAGGATGAAGACTGAGTTCCCTTATATTAACCTATTAGCCTACTTTTGTGCTCTCAGTTGTCTACCTTCATAGGTAACTCCTGAGGTGAGAATAGTAGTTGTTAAGATTCTAGTATGCTGACTCCACCTGTAGACATACACTTCTACAGGTAATACATTAGTTGTCTACCTTCATAGGTGACTCCTGAGACATACACTTCTACAATGGGCTACGAGAGAAAGAGAGAGTTGAAGGCTCCCTAGTCTCTAAATGTAGATACAAATCATAAACACTTTTTGACCACAAAGAACTACGAGTTCGAGCTATGTTTTTTTTTCGATGAAACCAAAAAAATAAAATTTGGGGGGACGCGATGACGTGGGTACAACGAAATGTCAACGAGTCACACGACGCTGATCCAAAAATAATGTATGTACGATCTTTTTTTCAGATGCGTTTTCATCATGAATGCCTGATGTGATAGAAAAATGGAACTTGCGGTCATCATTATTCTATCTCGTATCATCTCGTATCATCTCGTATCAATCCGCATGATCGATCCTTCATTAAGAATCAGAATCAGTGAAAATTGTAACATGTCCGGTTACTTGGATATTAGACCATCAATCTATGATGAATACAGAGGGTTACCCTTTTTTTTGATAGGGTGTGTGTGAACAAAAGTTTGTCGGGCTCGGGTTAGCTTACATCATATCAGTAAGGAAAAAGTTTTGATGTTGGCATGTCCTTTTGATTTTGAATCGAAGAAGAGGGAGGGGCGGGGGAAGAAAAATGCATTTCTAATGATACATATCGATCAAAAGGTAACGAACGGTTTGGTTGGTTGGTTGGTTGGTTAGTTTTGGGGAGTTACACAATTCCGAGTATTGATGAATGATGATGGTTACTATACCCTAAAAATGTCGCTCATGACCTCGTTCTGCTTGTTCGTTTTCGTAGAATAGAAACGAAACTTGGCATTGACCCCCGCTCTATCCATTTCAGCAGAAAAAAAAAAGTAGGGAGGGGGGGGTGGTGTAAAAGTCAAATATCAATGTCCATTTGAACAAAAAGGCCATCACGACCGACCATGAAATATGAAGGAAAAAAAAAAAAAGATGTGTGTTTCATTGATGATGGGACAACTTTTTAAACGTGTTTCAGTCCCCCCATTTCGAATCAAAAAAAAAAAAGAAAAAACAAATTCCGGGTAGCAACCCCGATGGAA
>Ga0154005_100625_pt1 | contig 12642 bp, 13 predicted proteins | sample TSFL089MetaG_FD_104698 | JGI IMG/M metagenome (GOLD analysis project Ga0154005, IMG submission 104698) | Attine ant fungus gardens microbial communities from Florida, USA - TSFL089 MetaG | ecosystem: Host-associated > Fungi > Mycelium > Unclassified | place: USA: Florida, Lake Talquin State...
CCATAACAGTTATCATTATCATCTTATAATTAACAGCATGTTAAAAATAAGATAAATTACTGATAGATATGATTAAATCGTGAGCGTTATTCTATGGTCTGAGCGTCGTTATTCCGGTCTGATGAGTATTGGACTGTAATCTGAGTGCCCTATTTGTGCAATCAACGGAGCTCTCAATTGCGGCCAGCAGAATAGCGATCGCTATTCGCTGAAATAGTCCATAAACTGCACACCGAATTAAATACTCCACGCTTTTATGATGCCGTAATAAGTTCGTGCCAGTGCGTCATTCATCTCTGGAATAAGCGGCACGGTAACAGGCAATCAGTGGCTAACTTACTTCGGCACTAAGCAGTGCTGCGATGTACCCGCCATACAAAAAAAAGGGTTCCTGCCCACACGTAGTAGTTACAACATACATAAATAGATTTATTAAACCCGACGATTGCCAGCCGGGTGTTCATCGCTTAGCAGCATAAGACTTCTTGTTTGTCGTTCCCGCCCGGCAGGCGTAAAAACCCCTGATTTCATCCGGTAAGAAGTCATTACATTTTAAAAAAGCCTTAACTGTCAGCGATTAACCTCAATAAGCGTAGCGGTATTTATGGCGCGGCTGATAATACTCACTACGCTTGGAAGACAACCCTTTCATTTCGGGGATATTTTTTCCAGCCCAGCGCTATCCGCCATGTCGTCATGAGGCTCATATGAGTGAAAATTACTGCACCATTGTTTTCAATGGTGAACGATTAAAAGGTTTAGCTGATCAACCGCTTATCGATTTTCTGGATGCTCAGGGGAAAAAACTGCCTCATGTCTGTTATCACCCGGCGTTACCGCCGCTGCAAAGCTGTGATGTCTGTTGGGTCGATGCCAATGGCGAGCGGGTTCGTGGCTGTACGCTTCGTACCGAAGAAGGTCTGACGGTCCGGAGCGAGGGCAGTGCGCTGAAAGCCGCGCAGCAGGAGGGCATGGATCGACTGCTTAACCGTCATGAGCTTTACTGCACCGTCTGCGAACACAATACCGGTGACTGTACGCTGCATAACGCAGTAGCCGATATGCACATTCCGATTCAGTACTATCCTCATCAGCCCAAGCCTTACGCGAAAGATCACTCCAATCCGTTTTACACCTACGACCCTGACCAGTGCATCTTATGCGGTCGCTGTGTCGAGGCATGCCAGAATGTCGAGGTCAACGAGACGCTCTCCATTGACTACACCCAGGTGCACCCACGCGTATTGTGGGATGGCGGCACCGAAATTGCCGGTTCCAGCTGCGTCAGCTGTGGGCACTGCGTTACGGTCTGCCCGTGCAATGCACTGCTGGAAAAAACCATGCAGCCCGATGCGGGACCGTTTACCGCCATGGATGAAGGGCTGAAGCGTCCGCTTATCGACTTTGTGAAAACGCTGGAAAACAGTATCGGCATGGAGCCAATTACCGGCGTGTCAAAAATTGACGTGGCGCTGCGTCAGTCTGAAATCAAACGCACCAAAACGGTCTGCACCTACTGCGGTGTGGGCTGCAGCTTTGAAATCTGGACCCGCGATCGCCATATCCTGAAAGTACAGCCGGTTGCCGAAGCGCCAGCCAATGGCATCTCTACCTGTGTTAAAGGCAAATTTGGCTGGGATTTCGTCAACAGTCCGGAACGCCTGACAACGCCGCTGATTCGCGAGAATGGCCGCTTCCGGCCTGCCAGCTGGGATGAGGCATTACAGCGGGTTGCTGATGGACTACGTGGCGTTGCGCAGAACTATGGCGGTGACGCGATAGGCTTTATCGGCTCCAGCAAGGCGAGTAATGAAGAAGCCTATCTGACCCAGAAAATCGCCCGCTTAATCTTCGGCACAAACAATGTCGATAACTCTTCCCGCTATTGTCAGAACCCGGCCACAGAAGGGCTGTTCCGCACCGTGGGCTACGGCGGTGATGCCGGAACGATTGAGGATCTGCAGCAGACCGATTTGATTGTGCTGGTTGGCAGCAATCTCTCCGAGAACCATCCGGTTATCGCTTCGCACATCAAACAGAGCCATAAACATCAAGGCCAGAAACTGCTGGTTGTCGATCCGCGCCGTCACGAAATGGCGGAACGGGCTGACTGTTATCTGCGCATCCGGCCTGGCACCGATCTCGTCTGGGCCTCGGCGATGGCGAAATATATGTTCGATCACGGTTATGCTGATGAGGCGTTTCTGGCACAGCGGGTTAATCAGGTTGAAGAGTACCGCGCCTCGCTCGATGTCTTTATGCTCGACTATGCCAGCGAGATCTGCGGCCTGAGCGAAGCTGAACTCACAGAGGCGGCGGAGATAATCGGCCAGGCGGGCAGCGCCTGTATCTTGTGGGCGATGGGGATTACCCAGCACAGCCACGGGGCCGACACCAGCACGGCGCTGTCGAACCTGCTGCTGGTCACCGGCAACTATGGCCGGCCTGGCACTGGCGGCTACCCGATGCGCGGACACAACAACGTGCAGGGTGCCAGCGACTTCGGCTGCCTGAGCAACCTCTATCCCGGCTATGAAAAAGTCACTGACGACGCGGTGCGGGAAAAATGGGCGCGTGCATGGGGCGTCGCGCCTGATGCACTCTCTGACAAGCCCGGCGCGGATAACTTCAAAATGGTGCAGGAGGCGGGAGAAGGCAAAATCCGCGCAATGTACATCACCGGCGAAGAGACCGCGTTTGCCGATGCTGATTCAGATAATGTGCATGCCGCCTTCAGCAGGCTGGAGTTTATGGTGGTTCAGGACATCTTCATGTCACGTACGGCTGAATTTGCCGATGTGGTATTGCCCGGTGCGCCCAGCGTGGAGAAAGAGGGCACGTTTGTGAACACCGAGCGGCGCATTCAGCACTTTTCCCCGGCCATGAAACCCCTGGGCGACTGTCGTCCAGACTGGCAGATCTTCACCGATCTCGCCGCGCGCCTCGGTCACCCGTGGCATTACCCGAATCCGGGCGCGATCATGGCGGAAGCGGCGGGTATTGCGGATATTTTCGCTGGCGTCAGCTATGAGCAACTGGTCGGCTGGCAGTCGCAGCTCTGGCCGGTCAATGCCGCTGGTGAAAGCACGCCGCGTCTCTACACGGAACGGTTCAATTTCCCGGATGGCAAAGCCCGGCTTTATCCGCTGAGCTGGCAGCCGCCTGCCGAGCAGGAGGATGCAGAGTACAATCTGCTGCTCAATAACGGCAGGATGCTGGAGCATTTCCAGTCGATGAACCAGACCGGGCAGGGTGGCCGCATGATGTCGCTGTCGCCTAATGCCTTTGTTGAGATCTCTCCGGAACTGGCTGCCTCGCGCGCGCTGACCGAGGGAGAGTGGGTGCGCATTACCTCAAGGCGCGGCTCGATGGATGTCCCGGTTGTTATCACCGGGCGTGTAGCGGGTAACGTGCTGTTTATGCCAATTCATCATGGTAAGGATGGCGTCAACGCACTCACCGGCGAACATCACGATCCCGACGTCAACACACCGGCTTATAAAGAGCTTGCCGTGAACATGAAGCGAATCGAACGGCGGACGCAGCCCAATCCGCTGCCGTTACACAACTTCCGCTACGGCAGTCGGACCCCACTGGATCACCTGCCGATTGAACAAAAATGGCAGCAGGCTGGCTACCGTGAACCGCCTGAACACGTCGAAAAACCGGAGAAATTTTAATGGCAGAACGGATGAAATATCAGGTCACGCCGACACGCACCGAGCCGACCGCCCGCGAGGAGATGGATGATCTGCTTCAAAATCTCCACCAGCATGGCTTTCTGCGGCTGGCGAACGATCTGGTTAAGTCAAACAGTGAGGTGGGAAAAATTCTGGTCTCAGGTCTTAACCAGCCCGGCACCCAGAACGCGCTTCAGAATCTTTCGCTGCTGATGATGACACTGGGCAGCGTGCCACCAGAGCGATTTAATCATCTGCTGCTGGCGGTTCGTGATGCCGCGATGGCGGTCAAACCGGCGCGCGATAAGGCGCGTCAGGACAAAGCCGCGCCAGGCATCCGCGGCATTATCCGGTTACTTAATGACGAGGATCTCTGGCGCGGGCTGCGGCCGATCTTCGCCGCGCTTGAGGTCTTCTCACAGCAGATTGACCGTGAAGAGCAGAAGCCAATTACCCGCTTCAGTGGCAAGCCCACCCGCGAGTAACTCAGCCTGCGATCGTTCAGGATTGTGTAGGGGTGTAGATCAGATGACCGGCTACACCGCCTGCGCCGCCATCTTTAGGGTGGTTGATGCCATCGGAAACCGGCACATCGGTGAAGTCAAAAGGTGAAACACCTTCTAAGCAGGCGACGTTAACCCCAAATTGATCGGGATGCGAGCGGCTCTGGTGAAAGGTATAAATGCCGCAGACGGAGCAGAAGTAGTGGCCCACCTCTTTGCTGTTGAAGCGATACTCTGCGAGCTGTGCTTCACCCTGCGTCAGCTTGACCTTTGTCGCAAATACCACCACCGCGCCGCGCATCCGGCAAAACGAGCAGTTGCAGCGGCGCACGGTGTTGAATCTATCCTTCAGCGTTACCCGGTATGCCACTGCGCCGCAGTGGCATTGCGCTGTCATTTCAGTTTGCATCACGATCTCCTGTGTCATTTAACCCGCCAGCTTTCAGCCTACGCCAAAGCCGGAGGTTTGGCAGCATCAGAGTCCGGGTTATCACCAATTCAGGCAGTTCGAACCGTGCCTGTTTTTTAAGTCAGACAACAGTCCGCAGTTCTCCATCGTTCCTGGCTCAGACGGTGATAAGCGTGATCTCTTCAGCCGCAAAGGCATCAAGCAGGATTTTATCAAGCTTCTCTTCCACCACCAGCGTTGAAATGTCACGGCATTTCGCCACGCTGAACCGCGCCACAGCGGGGATTTTATCTGCCGTCAGCCCGACGATAACCTGATTGCTCTGGGCCATGGCGACTTTCTTGAATTCACAATCGGCATAGTTAAAACCGGTCAGCCCGGCTTCAGGGCTCATGGCGCAGCCGCCGATAAACGCCTGATCAAAAAGTATCCCCTGAATCTGGTTAATCGCGGTTTGCCCGACTGCGCCGCCGGTGCTCTTTTGTATCTGCCCGCCCAGCATGATCACCTCTGCGACAGGATGATTGATCAACAGCGCGGCGATATCGGGCGCATTGGTGACAACCGTCAGACTCAGCTCAGGCGGAAGCGCCTTTGCCAGCGCCAGATTGGTGGTGCCGGCATCAATGAAGATACAGCTGCTGGCTTTCACCAGGCTGGCACAGCGCTGCGCGATCAGGGCTTTTGCTGCGTGATCGTGCTCTTTTCGGCTGACAAACGTGCCTGCATCCTGCAACTGTAAAACTGCGCCGCCATACACTTTTTTGCATAAGCCCTCTTTACTGAGTTCATGCAGATCGCGGCGGATCGTGTGCTCAGACACTGCCATCTGCCGGGCCAGATCCACGCAGACCACACGACCATTCTGCTGCAGGATCTCACGAATCAGGGCTTGCCGCTGCTGCGGGAAAGCTGCATAATCGAGCATGTAGACTCCAGAGTGTTCATAAACGAGCTATAGTGAGCATGATCGTTCACTTACCGGCAGGGTGTCAATAGCGGCTAATCGATACGCTTACTTTGTCTCTCAAGCATTTACTCAAGGATCGAAATGGCTAATAAAGTCTCATCCGCTCAGGCAACACGCATCATCTTTTTTCTGGCCGGATTTATTACTGCGACCTGGGCCGTGATTGTGCCTTTCGCGCGAGCTAATACCGGCGTTAATGAAGCACAACTGGGCACGTTACTGCTTTGTCTGGGCGTCGGTGCATTAATTGCAATGCCAGTGACGGGCTGGCTGACCAGCCGCTTTGGCTGCCGCCGGGTGATCCTGGTTGCCGTTGCGCTGATCGTTATCAGCGCCCCCTGGCTGGCGGTGCTTAGCGATCCGCTGCTGCTGGCGCTGGCATTACTGATTTTTGGCATCGGCATCGGGGTGACCGACTGCGCCATGAACATTCAGGCGATCCTGGTGGAAAAGCAGGCTGCGAAACCGGTGATGTCCGGCTTTCACGGCATGTACAGCGTGGGCGGCATTGCGGGTGCTGGCTTTATGACGCTGCTGCTGGCGATGGGTTTTAGCGTGCTGACCGGCTGCTTACTCGCGGTAGCGGCGGTGATTATCATGACGCTGGTCAGCGTATCGGGTTTACTGACTTACGCCAATCCCGCTGAAGGCCCGGTGTTTGCAGTTCCGCGTGGCAGCGTACTGATTATCGGCATCATCTGCTTTGCCGTCTTCCTGACCGAAGGCACCGTGCTGGACTGGAGTGCGGTCTATCTGACCGACGTCCGGGCCATTCCGGTCTCACTGGGCGGGCTGGGTTATACCTGCTTTGCTGTGGCGATGACGGTGGCGCGCCTGACCGGCGATCGCATCATCTCGTCGCTGGGTCGTCTGCCTGTGGTGCTGGGTGGTGCACTGGTTGCCGCAGCAGGCATGGCGATGGTGACCTTTATCGCCTTCTGGCCGCTGTCACTATTGGGTTACACCCTGGTCGGTGCAGGCTGCGCCAATATCGTGCCGGTGATGTTTTCTGCTGCCGGACGTCAGACGGTGATGCCGCAGGCGGTCGCCATACCGGCTATTACCACGCTCGGCTATCTGGGCGTGCTGAGCGGACCCGCCGTCATTGGCTACGTGGCGCATTACACGCATCTGGGTTTCTCATTTTCACTGATCATGGCGCTGATGCTGGTCGTTGGCGCGGTTTCTCTAACCCTTAACCTGGGCCACAACACGGCAAAGGAAAACAGATGAAAATCGCCCACGTCGCACTCTGGACACGTCACCTTGAGGTACAGCAGCAATTCTGGCGCGAGTGGTTTAACGCGGAGAGCAATGCGCGCTATCAAAGCCGGAACCGTCCCGGCTTCGCCTCCTTCTTTATGCAACTGGAGCAGGGCGCAACCATTGAACTGATGACCCTGCCCGATTTGGCAGAGGGACAGCCGGGCAGGGAAGTCACTGGCTGGGCACACATAGCAATAAGCGTCGGTGATAAGCTGCAGGTCGATATGCTGGCTGTCAGGGCAGCAGAGGCGGGAATTTTGGTTGCGGCACCGCGCCGCACGGGTGACGGCTATTATGAAGCGATTATTCGCGATCCGGATGGAAACCTGATTGAGCTGGTCGCAGAGTAATTAACAAAGCCATTATGCGCCCAGTCGGACCCAGCGGCGTCCTGCCAGCACCGTCAGCACCACAATGGTGATGCCTGCCGCAAGATGCATGGAAAAATCGAGCATATGCAGATGGGTGTCATGGCACAGCGACAGCAACATCGATGAGGTAAACGCACTGCCACAGCCGCTCAGCGCCAGGCTGCGCGCGGGATAGAGCGAACGGGTGCGTTTCAGGGTGATGACGGACATCAACATCATCGGTACGCTGGCCGACAGCATAAACAGATAGCAGTGTATCCCTTCACCAAAGCGGCTCGCGCCCGCATGTGGGGTCTCAGATGACATGTTAATCAGATTCAGCGCCAGCCACATCAACGCCAGCAGCAGTGGCCAGCGCAGGCTGATGGGTTTTCGTCCTGCGATACTCAGCGTAAAGGCTGCCGCCAGCGTGCTGCCCGCAATAATAAGAGAGAGCAGTACGGCGACAAATGCCAGCCATGCGCCAGGCTGGCTCCAGTCAGTAAACCTACTGTGAAACGCCCAACTGGTCAGTGCGCCACAAGGCAGGGCGAGCGCGATCCAGCCCGCAACGCGCCAGGCGGTGGGCCAGACACGCTGCACCGGCTGGGCAGACTGGCTGAGCTGATCGATTAGCTGGTCATGATTCCTCATGATGACCCCGTCCATATTTTCGAAGATTGACCATTGCGCGATGCAACAGGGATTTAACGGCAGACAGAGACTGATTGGTTTCAGCGGCTGCCTGCGCCAGGCTCTGCTCGCGCAGATGCACGGATTCGACGATCTCCCGCTGACGTAGCGGAAGGGTATCCAGATAGCCTGAGAGGATATCGGGATCGGCTGAGACTTCTGCACTTTCAGCGGGCCGCTGCTGCAGCGCCTCATCATCCTGAACCTCCTGACGACGCCCATGCTGGCGCAGCGCGTCAATCGTTCGGGCAGAAGCAATAGCGGCCACCCACGGCAGAATCGGGCGCTGCGGATCGTAGGTATGCCGCACCCGATGGATTGCCAGCAGCGTATCCTGAATCACATCCTCAACCAGCAACTCATCACCGATTTTTCTGCACACCAGTGCCCTGATGGCCGGAACCATCGCTTTAAGTAACTGGTTATAGGCTGCTCTGTCGCCCGCCTGCGCCCGGGCCATTAAGGCTGGCCAGTGCTGTGCGCGTTGATCAGTGTCTGACATCAGTCATCAGCAGATCAGCACACTGTCGTCGTGTACTGATACCGCAGCAGAAAATCGTTTCATCAATCGTCTCAGGTTTTCTTTCCTTTTTCCGTTGCCTGATCCAGCGCTGAAATCACGATGCCCGGTGTCAGCACCTGCGGGAGTACCACCGGTTTGCCGCCATCAGCCGGGTAGACCACGTAGAGAGGTAATCCACCGCGTCCGAAATCACTCAGCGCCTGTTCAACATCGGGATTGTATTTAGTTGAGTCCGCGACCATGTAAATGGTGCTGGTACGCGCCATCGCCGCTTTTACCGCCTGCGTCGACAGCGACGTGCGATCGTTGACCTGGCAGGTAATACACCAGGACGCGGTAAAGTTCACCAGGATAGGCTTACCCTGACCTTTAATTGCATCGACATTCTGTGGCGACCAGGCCACCGCGGCAGCAGCCGGTGAGGCGGCTTCCGTCTCAGCCGGTGCCGTGGCAAAACTGTTCAGATTCAGTAACGGCACCACGACCAGCGCCAGAAAGAACGCGGTGGCAACATGCAGTACCAGATGACGCTGTCCCATCATACGGCGTTTCTGCGCCATGCCATAGAGCCAGGCAGCAAAACTAAACAGTAAACAACAGGCCAGAATCGCGGCCAGGGCCGCCGATCCTGCCTGACGTTCCAGTACCCAGATCAGCCAGCCCACCGCTCCCAGCATCGGAAACGCCAGACCCTGTTTTAAAGTGATCATCCAGGCACCGGGCTTTGGCAATATTCTCGCCAGAACCGGGAAGAATGAGATCAGGGTAAAGGGCGCAGCAAAGCCCAGCGCAAGCGATATAAAGATCACCACACTCACCAGTGGAGGCTGGGTCAGCGCATAACCTACCGCGCTGGCCATAAAGGGCGCGCTGCAGGGGGTGGCGACGATGATGGCCAGCGCCCCGGTCAGGGCTGAACCAACCAGTCCACCGCGATCGCCGCCCACTTCGCCGACCCGCTGGATCGACAGTCCGACTTCAAACAGACCGAGCAGGTTCAGTGCTGAGCCGAGCATCACCAGAATCAGTGCGGCAATAACCAGCGGCGATTGCAGCTGAAATCCCCAGCCCACCGACGCACCGCCCGCCCTGGCCAGCAGCAATACGGCGGTCAGAGCAACCATCGTCACCACGACACCAAGCAAAAAGGCCAGACCTTCTGCACGGGCGTGTGAGGGCGATTCGTGATGGCGGATCAGGCTCAGTGCTTTCAGCGAGATCACCGGAAACACGCAGGGCATGAGGTTCAGAATAATGCCGCCCAGGAAGGCGGCTGCAATCGCAGTCAGCATGATGTACCTGCTCAGATGATGAAGTTATGCCGGATTGGCCTGGCGATATTTTTTAACGGCATCCATCGCTTTCTGGATATGCGTATCAGGATTTTTATCGGTGAAGCTCAGCAGGATTTTGCCGTCCGGCGCAATCACATACGAGGTGCGGTCTGAGACTTTCTGCCCCTTCATCTCCATTGTGCTCTTATATTCTTCGGCGACTTTGGCACCCGGATCGGCGGCAACGGTAAATTTGTCACGACACTCCAGCTGCGAGAATTTAGCAATCTGATCGGTATTACCGGCGGTGACACCAATGACGGTCGCACCCTGTTTTTTGAATTCATCGGTCGCTTCAGCAAAGTCATGCGCTTCGAGCGTACAACCCGCACTGAACGCCGCCGGGAAGAAGTAAAGAACAACCGGGCCTTTCTTCAGCGCCTGCTGTAATGAGAAGGTGGTCGATTTACCCGCCAGCGCGGCGTCGAGTTTAAAATCCGGTGCTTTTTCACCGACCTTTAACGCCGCAAAAGCGGATGTTGCCGGAACACTCAGTGCCAGCAGCGTAGCGACGGCAAGGGTTTTCAGGGTGTTTTTCATTGGCGTGACTCTCTCCATTAACGAGCAGACGGGGTTGTCTGACGTCTCTTTTCTAAGGTTCGTTTAAAACGGAAAAAAGTTGCGCGGTTTTGAAATTTTTTTAACGTTTTTTTAAGAGGACGTTGATCTGGGATTGTCGATTTTGATTGCAAGGCGAGCTGAATCGAGTACAGCTCATGTGTCTGTGACGCACAAAATGCGTCGTGGTTATTCTTTGTTGAACAAAATTTATGTGATTTAACCCGCAATAATGTTGTTAAAAAGCACCGGTTTTCTGGCAGGTGAGCATCGTCACGTTTCTGGTCAGCTTCAGACAGTAGATTCCATTTATGGAATGAAAAAACGATTCAGCAAATGAGGCGGATGATGAAGATTAAACTGACGTTAACAGTACTGGCGGTTCTGGTTTCAGGTTCAGCAGCGGCGAAAACCTGGGTGCTGACGAGTGCTGAACAGGGCACCGAGCAGGGCAACTGGCAGATTTCCAGCAGTGAGCTGAAATTCCAGGGGAAGCCGTTCAGCATTGAGCAAAAAGTGCTTCATGGTGGCAAGCAGGAAGGCAGTAAAATCATCACCATCCACAGTCAGGATGGCCTGACCATCACACTCAGCCCGACCCGGGGCATGAATTTGCTGCGTGTCGAGGGCTTTGGTTCTCGTATGGGATGGGATTCACCGGTGAAAGAGGTGGTTAATCCCGCTTATATCAACCTTGAAAGCCGCAACGGTCTGGGCTGGCTGGACGGATTTAACGAGATGATGGTGCGCTGTGGCTATGAGTGGACCGGACATCCGGTTACCGATCAGGGCCGGATTTACACGCTGCACGGTAAAGCAGGTAACACGCCGGTTTCGCAGCTGGAAGTTGAAGTGGCTGATGCGGCACCGCATGAAATCCGTATTCGCGGCCTGATTAAAGAGAGCACCTTCAAGAAGACGGATTTGCAAACCATGACCGAGCTGCGCTATGTGCCGGGCAGCAACAGTTTCAGCCTGCATGACGTGTTAACTAATCACGCTGACTATCCGCACGATTATCAGATTATCTATCACAGCAACTTCGGCCAGCCTATTCTGGAAGAAGGCGCACGTTTCCTGGCCCCGATGTCCGGCATCAGCCCGTTCAATGACTATGCAAAAGCCGGGTTAAAGGAGTGGCAGACCTACAAAGGTCCGACCAAAGACTTTGATGAGATGGTATTCAACATCAAGCCACTTTCCGACAGCAATCACCAGACCGTCGCTGCAGTGATTAACAAAGCCGGAAACAGCGGCGCATCGATTCAGTTTGATACCCGTCAGCTGCCGATGCTGACCTTATGGAAAAATACTGACACCCTGAAACAGGGCTACGTGACCGGCATCGAGCCAGGCACCAGTTACGCCTATCCGGTCACCATTGAACGCGAGCAAAAGCGCGTCAAGCAACTGCAACCGGGCGGCAGTACGGCATTTGACCTGACGTACACCTTGCTGCACAGCAGCGAACAGGTGAATGACGTTGAGAAACGCATTAAGACTATACAGGGTGAAACGAAGATAGATGTAAGCGAGACGCCGATAGCTAAGGAGTAAGTGGCTTAAAACCCTGACAGCAGTCGGGGTTTTTGCTATTAAGTTCAGAACGTTATGTATTTTAGCCACTACGCTAAGCAGACAAATCAGTAGCGGACCGTTAAGCCTGAAGATGATGAAGAAGTGTTACTCTGAAATACTAACAGTTATTAACTGATAGTAATCCGGCGGGAGCAACAACATGCCAACCAGCGTAGCACTAACACCTTATTTTGAAGCGTTCATCCGTGAACAGATCGAAAGTGGACGATATAACAACACGAGTGAAGTGATCCGTGCCGGTCTGAGAGCACTGGAAGAACGCGAACAACAGATCAAACTTGATGCTCTGCAAAAAGCGGTCAACGCAGGTATTAACAGCGGTGAAAGCAAAAATGCGGAAGAAGTATTCGGTCGTTTGTCGCAAAAATATCGGCGGCAGGCTGAGGGTGGTAAAGCATAATGAAACTGGGTATATCGACTCTGGCAGAACAGGAATTAGAGACCATCGGTGACTATATTGCGCAGGATAACCCAGTGCGCGCATTTAGCTTCACATAAGAACTGTATCAGCTGTGCCTGCTTATAGCAGAGTCCCCGGTTATCTATAAGGAGAGGCTTGAGCTGGGACAAAGCGTCAGAACCTGTGCTTACGGACGCTATCTTATCGTGTTCAGGCTGCTGGACACCGAAGTCCGCATAGAGAGGCTCCTTCATGGTTCGCGGGATATCATCACGCTGTTCTCTGAACATGAGAAGCCGAAAAGTCCTCTGTGAGCGGAATAAAGGTCTTTCCAGAAAGATATGGAATGCCTGAGCG
>Ga0154005_100626_pt1 | contig 12638 bp, 14 predicted proteins | sample TSFL089MetaG_FD_104698 | JGI IMG/M metagenome (GOLD analysis project Ga0154005, IMG submission 104698) | Attine ant fungus gardens microbial communities from Florida, USA - TSFL089 MetaG | ecosystem: Host-associated > Fungi > Mycelium > Unclassified | place: USA: Florida, Lake Talquin State...
AGATGCTTGAGGAGACCCAGTTTCTGAAGGATTCATGGGTGTCCAACTAATAGCGAGCCGTTGCCACTGCCGCATGAGGGATAAACAAATAAACACTTGTTCCTGATTCTAATAATCATGTCCACATTTGATTCCACTTCCTCACACGATGAACAAGAACGACAACTTCTCATTCTCTATGCAACAGAAACAGGAAATGCACAAGATATTGCTGACAGGGTGGCCAGAGCGGCAAGAAGACTTCAGTTTCGTAGTCGAATCATGAGCGTTGATTGTTATTCGCTGGTGTGTAGGTTAATGAAATACACGTCTTTGTCTGAAGCTGTCTCTATAATGGCAGGAAAATCTCATCATGGAGGAGATCGTGATTTTTATTGTATCAACTACTGGCTCTGGCATTGAGCCGCGTTCCATGACTCCTTTATGGAACAGGTTGCTCTCTTCCCGGTTACCTACAGATTCTTTCGAGGACCTGTCGTTTGCTGTTTTTGGGCTTGGCGACACGTCTTATGAGAAGTTTTGTTGGCCTGCTAAACTTTTATCTAAACGACTGAAGACTCTTGGCGCGACTGAAATCTGTGAACGTGGGGAAGGTGACGAACAGCATCCTCTGGGGTGAGCTTTTCAATCTGTTATCATTAAGGGGGGTTTGGTCATCATTTTTATAGATTAGATGGAGCATTTGAACCCTGGGTAGATATCCTGTTGGAGGCGATACTGAGGTTATTCTCTATCCCTGACACCAAACCCATTGCGTCAACCTCAGAACTTCCACCGCCACGGGTCATCTTGAATTCACTTGAAGGAGAAGTAGACTTTCCCCCCATGTATCCATCGGGTTCCCTGTCTGTGACCCTGAATCAGAATCATAGAATCACGGCGCAAGATTGGAACCAAGACGTTCGTCATATTGAATTAGAGTCCCAGCAAGATATTGTGTATGCCCTCTCCTTCGCTCGTCTGGACGCAGCTTATTTCAAAGCAGCTATCTTCCTGGAGATATCGCTGTCATCCATCCCTTTGCGGATCCAGATGAGGTTCAAGAGTTCCTTGTCTCAATCGGTTGGGACAAAATGGCAGATGAACCCCTGTCAATCAGAGAGAAGCTTGGAGGTCCGTCCAATAATCAATCATACATATCCTCTCTCTCGTTGAATCATGTATCCCAGATCAAAGTCTTCCAACCTCACTTCTGGATACCTTCACATTCAGGACGCTTTTTACCTATTACCTTGATTTTAATGCTGTTCCGAGACGGACATTTTTTCAGCATCTTCAAGATTTCACTTCTGATGACTTGGAAAAGGAGAGATTAGGAGAATTTTTGTCTAAAGAAGGGGCTGTAAGTCGATTGCTCTCTCATATTGGCTTCATCCTGAATATGCTCAGGACGAATTATACGATTATTGTTACCGTGTGAAACGGACAATAAGGGAGATCATGACTGAATTTCGTCACGTCTCAATACCCAGAGATTATGTCTTCGACGTGTTTCCTTTCATGAGGCCTCGCCAGTTCTCTATTGCAAGCTCAGTTAAAGTGAGCTTGAGTTGAACCCTATGAGCTCATCATAAATTTGTTCTCCAGGAGCATCCACGACAAATACATCTTTGCATCGCGATCGTTAAATACCGGACAAGACTCAAGGTTCCACGCAAGGGTGTTTGCACAAGCTACTTGTCAACACTGAAACCAGGTTCATCAGGAATTTGAATCTTTTATAGTCCAGGTTGATGTACATCTCATGTAGGAGCCAAGCTAAATATTGAGATTCAGAGGGGTTTGATAAACCTGCCCTCTTCGATCAATACACCGATCATTTGTGTTGGACCTGGTACTGGTGTGGCACCTATGCGGGCGATTATTGAAGAACGACTGAGCCTCGGATCCCAGTGTAAGCTCCATCTTCTCATGGATAATTTTCAGGCTAAGACTTCTCAGCAAATACCCTGTATTTTGGATGTCGATCTGCTGGGAAAGACGAACACTACTCACAAGAATGGAGAACATACGCCGAAGAACGCGGCTTGGTTTATCGTGTGGCACATTCCCGAGATGGACCCGAAGGTGCCAAGCGGACACACGTTCAAGATCTGATTGAGAAGGACGTCTTCAGAATATGGAAGTTGTTGACAGATGAGAAGGCATGGGTCTATATCTCGGGGTATATCGTCCCATCCTGTCTATCGCTGGCATTGTTTGCTAATGTTTAAAATCTGGACAGGTCCTCGAATAAGATGCCTGCCGGTGTCAAAGCAGCCCTTGTGAAAGCCGCAGAGATTGAGGGCGGGTATTCAGAAAAAGATGCGAGAAAATACGTGGTGACGATGATGCGCGAGGGTCGACTGATAGAGGAGTGTTGGAGTTAGCAACGAGGCTTTGTATCTATTTTGTTTATAGAATAGCTGCACCCATGGAATGAAAGATGCTTTTTTTACATCTTCTGGGCAATCCAGAGTGATATGATTGAAGTCTCGAAAATTGACGCATACAATATATCGCATTTTAAGAAAGTAATTGAACTTAAATGTTGGAAAGTTATCCCAGGACTAATTCATGGCCTTCCCAGTGCCCTGTTGCTGCCTGGAGTCTCTCTCAAACATATAAATATAATTACTTCAACAACAAGGAGTAGATGAGCCAAGTCATGTATTGTGGAAGCCCATATGGGTTCGTTAATACGACAATCACCTGGAGGGCAAACAAGGCCTGCACTTGAGGTAAGGAAAGGCCTGGATGAATTAACACTTTATTGTTGGATGAACAACACACTGCGTGCATCTATAACTCACAGTAAGCCGTAGTATAAATCTGTACCATGAGTTTGGATGCAATGGAGAGGATTGTGTAGTTTCCGATGGCATTTTTCATTGGGCGCACTAAAATGTTAGATATCAAGTTCTCGTGTCTACGTTGAGTGCTGGCGACTCTTCTTTTTCTGTGCTATTGTGCCTGCTGTGCCTGTAGTCTATCCTCCACATATATGATTCTTGTCGCGGAGGGACTGTTGATTTGTTGATTGCTTGTCAAACAATCAGTACACCAACTTCTCACAGTGTAGATCCTCTGCATGTTAGCTTATTAGTCTCCTTGTTGCAGAACATAAATACTGAAAAAGAACAAAAATATGTGACTTAATCTACTTTGCAAGTGACTGGCAGCTGGTGGTAGGTTACATAAGTCACATCATTATTTTTTCAACACCCATATCTGACCTCCAGTATGAAGCTTTCTTTGCCGGTCAAGCCGAAAAGTATCAAACAGGCAGCCCTCATGGCTGATTATTGTCTTCTGTACTATGATAGAGCTTTTTTTCTCGTTGACAAACCTCCCGACATGGCATGTCAAATGTCGTACAGCACTTCAGCGAAGGTAGGTCAATTGCTCTTACGGAGGATGTCAGGCATTTATGTCCATCTAGTACGAAAGGTATAACATTCTTTGCAAAGGTGGGTAACTTCATGGATGCCTTCTGCACCTGGTTTTGAACGTTCATCCAATAAGGTCTTCAGCACAAGCTTACCATGCGTCATCCTCCATTTGCAGTTCGTTGGATGAATAAGGTTCATCGTATATTTTCTGCTTCTAGCCTGTTGAGCTGATACATCTGGCTCTAGGATACTACTGGGGCACTCTTACTCGCAACTACGAAAACGTGGTCCCAGATGCTTTCAGACAAGTTTGCTCAGGGTCACATCCCGAGAACATATCTCGCATTGGTATATGGTGGACGGGAAAAGTTCAGAGAAACTTCTGGCCTTATAAACACAGGACTTTCATCGCTTGGTGGTCGCGTCCATCTCAACCCTGATGGAAAGGAGGCAAGAACCGAGTGGGAGGTACTTGGGTCTTCAGTATGTCTATATTGGTCATATTCTATCATTCTGGCCCGGCTGAATCTTGTTTAGCCTACGGTGCCCCTGACGTTATTACGACTGAAGTTCCTTACTGGCGATGAGCATCAACTACGGGTTCATTTAGCGGAATGCCTCAATGGTAAGGGTAATTGAAACCAGTGTACTACGTCATTGAAAGTCGGATAAGCACCTGTCGTTGGTGATCATTTTCACGCGAAAGGACTGCCAATCGAAGAAATCAAAGCTGTTGAAACAATCGTGGCCGCAAGGAACAAAACCTTCTTGCATTCTTCAGAGATTTCACTCAGAGTATGGATGATTCTTGCACCGTACTTTTCATCGATTTGATGCCTCCCTTTTTTTAGCGATACATGAAATTTAGCGACCCAGATAAATCTTTTACTCTTGCTTTTCGTGCGCCCGTTCCGTTACCCTTTCGAATTGTCTGTGAGGAAGCACAAATACCCGTCGATATGCAATATTTGAAGCAAGGGCGAATTTTCCTGAATGGGGAACCATGGCATGAGTCAAACTATGTACATATCGAATCGGAAAAATGCTGGGTTTCACCTAAGCTCCGTGAGAAGAGCAGATTTTTAGAAGACTCAGGTACTGTACATGTTTTGATCTAGATAACGATTTATGTTCAAAAGAGTTCTCTTTTGCCAGAGAATGCATATTTCAACCATAATCCAAGCTCAGGTAAAAAGGATCCATAATCCATGAAGAATAGATATGACACAGAATCTACTTTCAACCCGTTTACTTCTGATGTGCAATGACGTTTGAGTTTTCTTGGTTCTGGCTTTGGTTCTTGACGCTTATGCTGAGTGCTTGCCCAATTCCGACCGCGATCGCACCGACAGCATGTGCGGCTCCCGAAGCAAGAACAGCCCCGCCTGCGCCTGCACTTATGGCAGGAATTGTGGGTATTGAACCGGCAGTGATGAGAATGGCGCTCAGCACGCTCATGACTTTGGGATGCTCGCTAGTAAAAAATTCGAGTGCACTGCAGGCATTTAGAAGCCAAAGAGGTGCTTGCGTTGTATTTACTATGAACATTTGATTTAAGTGCTGGGTACTTTGATCGTTGAAAGGGTATACCTTCATTTGAATTTACTTCTGGACTAACGATCTCAATCACTGGAGTAGTCTGTGATCGAGTTGGAGGCAATGGATTGGTTCTGCAGGTGACGGCACTTTCGGAATGTGCTTTGACTGAACCTGGATGCTGGGTTGTCTCTAGGTGCACTGTAGCTGAGCGTCTTGCTGAGGGACGTGGGGCTGGCTGACTGTTCCTCTTAGCAACCTCGGGATGTGATGATTCGAGAATTGAGCCTCGTCTACTTGACTTCCTCCAGGAAAAGCGCGAAGGTTCTTTGTCAACCGGCTCCTGCTCAGGTTCTTCCGTCAGGTTAGCGTCGGACCCATCTTTCCTGGGTGTAAACCAGAGACCAAGTGATTTGACTGAGACATTGATTGTCTTCTTTTCGTCTTTGTCGATATCCCCTTTCAAGGTTGGGTTAGTGGCTCGGAGGTAATACCAAAGGCGGAACGGAACATACAACTCATGCTGAGAAGGGCAATACGGAACTTCTTCCAGGTCCACCGATACTTTCCTCCGTAGACTTTAGAAATTACTTGTTTGAGTTCATCCAGTCTATGAGGCGCTGTCAGGTTGCGGCTTGTTTGGAAGAAAAGCTCGACTGGCCTTGCTCTCGCTTTAGGACCCATGAATCGTTGCGCTACTTTATACCAGAATTCTTCTGGAACGCCGCGCTTTATACATCCTTCCTTGATTTGATCCAACCATTCTTCTACTGAGATATCTTTTGGGTTACCATTGAAGCAGGGACCGTCCTGCCACTCCTCGTAGATGGGTTGGAGATTGAAAGGTTTGATCCTAAATACGTTGAGCATTGTTCAGTGTGGACGTTGACAATAGTGAAAGATGAAGTGGTTATTATTTTAACGGGAAAAGTGAAGTTGAGGACGAATCCAGACAGAGTTGAGAAGTGGGGCTTTATATCGTTGAACCCCTCAAAATCCTTTTGTCTAAGCCTCAACGCCTCGTTGAGGTTGTGTGGCAACATGAGGAAATTAGTCATTCGATGAAAATGAGTATCCATGGGTCGAGAAAGGGTGAAGCGTTAGGGCTGCGAGATAATTATCCTATAGGAGGGTGGCTGTCCCGCGTGCAACACTGGATTATCACCCTAATTGATGCTTTCAGAATTCTATTCAGTGAGATTCCAATGATATAATGTGTGACTCTGATCAAACCGAAACGGAAATGCGGACTGGATGTAAATCTCGTGTTTGATGGAGTAGGGTATGAAAAACACCCTGCATCTATCATTTTGATGCCACACGTTTCGAGGTCGGTGGAACGACCAAAAATCACGGGCACCGGCATGCTTCACCATTGCTTCACCATTTCTGATGTATACCTTTGTGGGGCAGCGTTTTGGCGCCCCTACAAAAAACCTGTAACAATCAGCGAAAGCCAAGTTTTCAAGGTGATACTGAATAAGAACGATACGCAGAGAGGTAACGTACAATTCCGCACGAAGACCAATATCATGCATTATAACTTGGCAATTTGAGGCCGTAAATACAAATGATAAATGAAACGCGCTCTGTGGCCTAGGCATTAAGAAGATACTACTATGTCCTTCTCGAAAGTTCGACGTTAACGCTTTACTAAGATCGGAGACTATTTATTTCCCCGCAAGCATATGATTATACTCAGAGTTTCACGATCTGGACACCTAGTGAGATCGGCCATGAGGATCTGCTGCGTTTTTATGAAGGTGAATCGATAGTGGTAGCCGACTGATTACCTTACCTGCCATCCTCATGATTTATGGACCTTCCAGTGGAACCATAGGGTGGTTCACCTTCGAGGTTCTACGGGGATAGTCTGCTTTCATGTCATTATTGCGTAAGTGAGTTTGACATTTGTCACGGCTGTGGGATAATCCAAAGCATTCAGGAAGGGCTTGAGGGTGGCTGGAAGTGAAAACTATGAATTACGTTAGGAGGCCGCAGATATACGCAGCCAGGTGTTACGGTCACAAGGTCCCGTGTTGTGATAAGCTATGTATAACCAATGCACGTGACAATCTCGTAATATGTTATAAGTGCGAAATCGTTACACCAGACATCTTGAACATCGTGGCTCAATAAGCAGAAACTCCGATCCCACCGACTATGATCAAGACGTGTGCTTGAGAGGTGAATTTTTGCGTAAGATATATGAGATGAAGGGTATAGATACATCCTCCAAAAAACATACTATATCGGTCAATCGACTAGTGATGTCATCAATAAGATGTTGATAACAAGCGGAGCCAAACACAAACGCATTCTGAACCGTTTCGCAGCCAGTGCACATCGCTCTGAGTCTGCTTAGCACGCCGTACACTTACTCCCTTTCCAGGTTTATGCTTAGTAGCCCCAGCAAAATTTCCCAGAAATTCTCAGAGAAACCCGTTGCGCAATCTAACCTCAGCACCAAACCCCAATATGGCATTCAACATGACCTCCTTACTATCCCTCAGGAAGTCCTTTCACGGATTACCTCCTACCTTGACCCTCTCTCTCTCCAAACCCTCTTCTTTGTTAATAAACATTTCTACGAACATGTAAAAGATGACGGTACATGGTACCATGCTTTCGTGCAACAGTTCCTGGGACTCGATTTCGAGAATGAACTATATGAGTCTCATAGACGATTACTCCTCCGGCGCGAGGCTAAGACGTGGAGACAAGAGTTTATAACTCGCTTTAATCTCTGCAAGTGGGTAGATTACCACCTTTCTATGAAATAGTCCATTTCTGACATCTGTTTTCGGTAGGAAATGGACATTTTCCCGCAATGCAACTATAAGCCATGTCCCTGTCCACTCAACGGTCTCCTCGATGCATCTCATGCCAGCTCAATCAGCATTATTATGTGCTTCCACATTCTATGGGATTGTTTCACGTTCGCTTCCCCTTACCGGAAGAATCCTCTCAGGGTACCTCAATCCCACTGGACCACGCCTTGGAATCGGTCTTGGTAATCCCAACGTTGAATTCGCTCCAAATGTCTCCACTTGCCTACTGATGTCGGAGGGTGGAACTGCAAAGGTACTCTGGGGTATCCGTAATGGCCAAGTTGCTATCGCCGTGGCAAACAAGGCTATAGATTCATCACGAAGGGGTGTCAACTTTGAATTGACCAGGTGCCTCATTGATGATGAACACGAGGGACCCGTACTGGACGCTGCTTGGGATGGCATCGATCTTGCAGTCACGGGTGGTGCTGATGGACGCATCAAACTCTGGAATACACGCAGGATGCGATGCCTCTGGTCTTCGGAACAACAACGAACTCACAATCTTGTCATAGATCCTGTGGTCAAGGTCACGAAGTCCAACAAAGGTATTATTGTGGGCTGCACACAAAGCGGAAGCATCACCATCTTCAATGGCTTCGAACAGGTTGTGAATTCAAATCCGAAATCACCCAGGGAAAGGGATCCGCTAGAAGAGGTTCATTCATTAGTCATTCCGTGTCCAGCGGATTACACGGTTCCCCGTGAAGAATGGTCCGCCCCCTGCCTCTGCCTTGATAATAATGCTTCGTCAGCGCAGTCAGCTGTGCTTGTCGCGTATGAAGGCGATGCTCATTTCCGTAAGATTTTCCTCGATGTCGGCAATGATTGCGTTTCCTCTCCTCGTACAGAAACATTCGGCGATGAGAGATTTGGAGTTGTTTCTTGTGTTCGCCCATTTTTCGCCACTCGAGCTGATCAGTGCAGCTTTGTACTTGTCGGTGATCGTGTGGGATGCATTAGTGTGTATGACTGGCAGGGAAAGGACTCAAATACAGAAACAGCCATCCTCCCTGTCCGCCGCTTTGAAGCTCATGTCGACGGTTCTGCTGTGACAGCTATTCACTGGGATGGAACTACTCTCATCACTGGTAGCGCCCGTGGAGAAACTTTTGTTTTTGACGGTCTCACCTTCCGTGAATTACGGAGTTTCCCCAATCCAATACCACGATTTCGGGGACGTAGATACCTGCCACCTATCGATCCCAATGATGATGGTCGAGTGCGCCAGATCCTCGTCAGTCCCGATCGCGATGTTTTGATTGTGAACGTAGGCAACGCAGTTCTTGCTTGGAAGGCAGGGCCGATTGGCAAGGGTATCAGTAGTGTGAGAGGTCGACATCGACTCCATGTGGATAGTGATGTCAGAAAGAAGAAGAATGCTGGAGGGAAATGGTTAGGTGAACTTTTTGTTGCTGCTTCCCTGGATAATCCAGCTGATGACTCTATTAGATGCAGTCGAATTGAAGCAGAATATCGCTGACTCACGTCATCTACTGGAGCAGCAGCTGGAAAAGAAATCAAGTCATGAACATGGGACAGTCAGAGAACATCAGGAAAGCCTTAGTCTACTTGGTCTCACTGAACAGGAGGCTCTGGAATATGCCATCATGCTTAGCCGGGAGGACAATAATCCAAACTCCAGAGGAGAAGCTAGTATGTCTCACGACTCTCCTCCCTTAGTACCTTCGATTCATCAAGACCCTCTTGCGTCTGAAGAAGCTGAAGAAGGCGTCTTGGGGTGGGATATCGATGACGCACCGTCCATTAAAGATCAACAATCAGGAATCGATCCCATATCTGCATCTGGGTCTTCCTCCAGTTCGCATGAAAATGATGATGCGCAGTCATCAGATTTTTCTCCGGTACCATTGCTCAATCCCAGCGATGAGATTCATTTCCCTCCCATCAGTGTGAGCCGGAGCCCCATCGACAACCCTGCGCTGGGTTCTAGATCCCCTCCACGGCTCAATATTACTACTTCTGGGTCGTCGGCCTGGGGAAAGGATCGTGTGGTTCCATCGCAGAGTTCTCACAATACTACGTCAATTGTATCATTCCCGGTGTCGCAGAGACGGGTCCCAACTGTGTCGTCTCATCTCATGAGCTCCGGTCATGAAGCGGACGATGATCTGGAAATAGCCATTCGGTTGAGTCTCGCAGAAGCGCGGAGCCGTAGTGATCAGGTTTAGGTATGGATATTTCATGTGGGTATCTAATGAGCATTGAAAAAGATCGAGCACAACAGTGTTTGTCTGTTGCTGACCCAGCAATATATCTTGTAAAGCATTAGGCAGTTTCTAATAATTCAAAGTTGTTCAAAAATGACTGGGATGATTTCTCAGCTGTTCTACTATCATATATGTACCCTGATTGACTTTTTGGAAGAAAATTTCAGAATGAAGAAATCTCTATCTATTGAAGAATGACCCTCCTAGTCCAGAAGATGCATAAGGAGAGAGAGGGGCATGTAGACAGTGCCAAGTCCCAACATGTTTTGTGAAGAACCATTTGGGGTAGAGGTAGAGTCAAGGGTAAACTCATGGCTAACCGTACCCTTGCCCTCAGCAAACGTGGGGATATACTCCACTTTAACCTTATCTTCAGTACACTCTACCCTTGACCTCAGGTAAGGATAGAGTTCAGACTAATAGCCACCCCTGTCCCTAGAGGTATTACCCTACCCCTGGCGAGCCCTTGTAACCCCTTGCTGGCCCCACCCCTGGATGGAGAGTCAGGGGCAGAGGTAGGAGTCAGCACTTTGAGATCCAGATGATCCCTAGATTTTTGCTCTTGTCTATGCCAAATGATGATGTTATATTTTTTCCCTCATCACTGTAATTATTATTTATTCTACAATACTGCTTTCCGAGGAGTACTACACAACCTTGCGATCTGTCATCGTACGTACAATACTGCCGACACCAGTGACTTCAGTCAACTAGAATACATCGTGAGCAGGGGATGGTGGTAGTGTAATAGATGCAGACGGACCTTCTCATGCCATCCCAGCAGGACACTTCCACTGATATCGCCCCAGCCAGGCATGGCCATGCCCTTGTAAATATACTTCATCAGTGTATCTTGAGTATCTGACGATAGTGACTTGATCGCCGGTGTGATTTCAGTTGCCTTGGTGGAATTGAGGATGGTTAGGAGGGTAGTCAAGGTGATTTGCTTGATAATAAATGAGCAAAACCAAGTCGTATGATTTTTATTGGCACATACTTTGGCTTCATCTACGTTCGGTCCATAAGGTGCATGTTGAAGGATGATCTCCAGTGCTTCAGCAGTGTTGTTCCTAACAATTTACGGTGAGAATCAAGTGTGATTCTAAATTCATACACACTTTGCCAATGCATTTCTCACAGCTGCCTGTCTTTGTCGTGCTTCCTCCAAAACTTGGCCAGGATCTCTAGAGTCAGCTTCATAGAGGTCGTCCTCGGCCAAGATATCCTCGTCATATTGATCGATGTCGATCTTGCGGAAAGGTGCTGACATTTTTTTAAAAATCTGATTATGGAGTAGCTCCCAATCTCAATCAATCACGTGACAAGTCAAGACAACCTGGACGCCGTCTCTTCTCGGTGAAAATCATTACGAGTTATGCCGACAACAAATTCAACTTGCCCAAATTTGAAGAGGAGAAAGATTGCTGTGCTTGGATCACGTTCCGTTGGTTCGCGCCCTCTTTTCCGTGGCTTTCTCTCCCTGTACTGATTTAATGTGTTTTTTTTACATCCTTGGCTTTTCATTACTTGCATTGGCTCCTCCGTGGCTGATTTATTTGTGTGATCGTGACTTTTGCGTGAACTTATAACATGTATGGTAACTAGGCAAGTCCTCGCTGGTGAAACAGTTCATTGAGGCGTGCATCTTTCCTTCGAGATGCTCATTATTCTACTAAGCTGTCTTTGTGCAGAACCATTTTGTAGATGCCTACTATCCTACGATCGAGTCTACTTTCGCGAAAAGTGTGAAATATAAAGGTGTCGATTACGACTGCCATATCATTGACACTGCTGGGCAGGTGCGTTGTTTATCTCAGTATTTCGCTTGCTCATTGCATACATCTAGGATGAATATTCACCCATTAACTCACAATATGCCATTGGAATCCATGGATATGTCCTTGTATATTCAATCACGTCACGGAGTTCTTTTGATATGATACAAATTGTATACGACAAGATTGTCGACTTCTGTGGAGTGGGCGACATTCCGTGCGTCATCGTAGGGTCGAAATGTGATCTTGCGCCGTCCGGGTGGGTTGTCCCTTTCCTTGCTTTCCATATCCAATTTCTTCACCAAAACTGATGAACAAAAATCCCTCTTGAATTCGATTTCTTTCGTACATGGTATTTATAGACGCCAGGTCGACGCTGCCTTTGGTGAGAGGCTCGCGAAAGAAAACAATGCTGCTTTCGTTGAGACGAGTGCGAAGGAAAATATTAACGTCGGTTTGTGAGATTCATTTTCGGATCTCAACTTCGGCTGATGAACTCACACAGGCAAGGTATTCGAGTTGTGTTTAGAGGAAATTGAGAAGCGTTCAGCCCCCAATCAAGCTGAGTCTGGAACGAAGTCATGCATCGTCATGTAAAACTTTGAGATCTCTATCTTCTCTTTCTTTTTGGGGGTCTTGGTTGTTGCTTTATTTGGCTCGCACTTCCGTATTCTTTCCTCATACAGACATTGGACATTAGTACAGTTATAGCTGACTTTCCTGCTTTCCTGATTCTTTGTACCGGTAGAGCTCCCTGCGGTGGTATGGACTGTAACATGCAGTATGCTTAGCAGTAATCGATTTCTTTTTCATCCAGTTGTGTGCTCAACCATGACAACACAAAACGAAGGGAATGCGATATATGGAGGTAATTTGTGGGCCAGTTTGTATTTA